>BNJS01000579.1_pt1 | contig 194938 bp, 343 predicted proteins | sample 8540461 | NCBI WGS metagenome assembly BNJS01 (sample SAMD00202454, study PRJDB9452) | human saliva metagenome | isolation source: human saliva | place: Japan
CTGTACGATTCACCAGGCTACACATTGCTTGAAGTACTCACCACGTTCCGTCTTAGAGTTCTTCCTGTGCTCGATCGTTCTCTGATTGTATCCTTCTGTTTACCCTTCTTTTCCTCAGCCATATTACACTCCACGTCCGTTCCTATCATATACCTTAGCACTTGTATACCCATTTTCTACCTATGAAAGTATATCGAAAAACCCTGACATTAGTCGTACAAATACATTTCTAGAAGTTTCTATTATTTCGATTGTTTCCCTATCTTTCATTGTTCAATTACTAACGCTTTCACAGCCACGGTCCAATGGAGCATACATCGTTTCACCCATACTAAATTATCCGGTAAATATTGTTTGCTGCACATATCCATTCGGACAGTCTTGTGTGCACGTATGCGTATAACTGGCACCATGCTCCTAACTGTTTAGCCCTCGCCATGATGTGAGCATCTGCACGTAGTGCGTCGTTACCTCTCCTGCTCCTGTATGCCGTGCCACTTGTGCTTGGGCCCCATCAAGTCACACATAGGCAGAGTTACTCTTCGGTGCTAATGCAATATACAACGCCGCTTCCGACAAAATGATTCTACAGCTTCCTGGTAATCCTACCATATGTACGGCTATGCTGCTGCGTGGCCACTACGGTGCACCTGCAGATCCTGCTAATCCACCATCTTTCCGCGTCAGCACAAATAATGATGCGCCGCGCAATAAATACTGAGATCTTCTCCAGCCCCCAATCATGCGGGCAGATAATACACACACTGCATCTGGATCAGACCCTCGCATGCTCTAATGTTAGCAGAAATTACGTCATAATGGTTTATCACCTTTTTATCATACGCATACCGCGACCCTAACACCTTCCCTCAAGTATGTCCACTGTAATTTCTCCTTGAGGTCGTAGAAACCATAGCCCCCGACTTGTTCCGGAAACGTCCACACATGCGAGGCATCCCCATCTGCTGGAAAACGTCCTGTGTCTTCCAGCAGTTCGTCTGTAGCAACAATCTCTGCTAGACCAGCATTCTGCATCTGTCAATGCTCGCCGCAAATATAGCTACTAAGGCTATGCTGTAATCGTTCTAATGCGATCAATCATAGGCGAGATTAATAGCGACGTACTTTCAGAGGATTTTCTGGTGGTCACTCCGATCAAAATAATTTGTCCGCTTTTCGACGGAAGTGGCAAACTAATACATCTTCGTTTGACTTTTATTAAAGCTGATGAATTTCATCTTAAAAATAAAATCGTTCGCTGCCCGCAACGTTGCGAAACCGCACCGCTTCTTTCTGGTAGCCTCGCAATTCCTCCAATCCCAACTTGTTTGTCGCGATTGAGCTTTCAGATCGACTACTGGTTAACTTCTGCAGGATAATCCTGGCTAGTGTTGTTCCCTGTCTCGAGGGTCCGCACGGTAGTAGCGACGGCACTGTATCTTCTTCAATCATAGAGCGGCCGGGAAGGTCCTCTCTACCACTTTCTCTTGTCAGGCTGATCTCAACGTCGCTTGGACGCGTACGCACTTCGCCAATGGCTCGCAGGATCTCACCGATCTATATTGTCAAAACAAATTCATCTTCACACCTCCCCTATTCCACAGTTATTTCGCAGCATTTGCACTGACTATTTTCATTTTCCCTATATAACTGCATCCCATAGCTCAAACATACATGCTTGTATATGATAGTGGCGTACCAAAATGATACGCCTTACCTCTTAAACAAGCATCATGAGCATTATTCTTTGTAATTTATATGCACATATGCAGTTTCTCATATACTATCTAATCTTTGCTCAACCACTGCTATCCGTATTCCCATTGCAACTATCTATATAGTCTATATGTTCTTATTAATACATAAACCACCATCAGGCGGTTATATCGTTCACCATGCCCGTATCCATACCGTGTTTTGATCACTGCAAAGGCGGGTGGGTTTTCCTCCTCGTAGTTTACAGTCCTCGTAGAGGCAGAGCGCTCCATAAGCGAAAGCGAGAATCCCTAAATTGTACTGTTGGCTCAAAACTGCGATATAACACACACACATAGCAGAGCCCGCTTTACCCATAGTAGTAGCAGAAAGGAACGGCCATTCAAGAAGAAATACCCGTTCCTTTCGCTCGCATGTCTATCAATTTTCTACTGGACAAATTCAATTATACTAATCTCTCTCTGTCACATCTGTTTTCGTGTGTAATTCACGCAGTGTGGAGCGCTGCTTACCGGATGGAGCTGGCTCATCAAGTCAGATGCATCCCTAGTGTTTTAGGAGATGCTGTCCACATCACCGGATGGATTGACGTCCTCGCCCATCAACATTACCAGGCGGTCTCACAAACCGAAGGCACAACCACCGTGTGTGAGGTAAGGCACCGTATTCGAGGCATCTACATGAAAGGCGAAATTTAGACGACTTTCTTCTGTGCTTAAGCCGATTGCATTGAATACTTTTCTTGCACATCAGACTGGTAACATGCAGATGGAGCCACCACCGATTTCACCACCATTCAACACCATGTCTCAGTGGGGCAATAGCTTTTCACTGCTCCTGGATCGGTAGCACAATTCCATATCTTCCTCACGTGGAGATGTGAACGCGATGCATTGCTGCGTAGTCGCTTTATCTTCTTCATCGTATCTGAAACGCGGAAATCTGTTGCTACAAGAAGGCTAATTTATTTTCATCAATTGTTTCACGATCAAGCTCACTCCATTTTCTAGGCGCAATTCTGCAAGAGCTTTCCTGCTACCGTAGCGGGTTTGTCTGCAACTCATCAATGCCAAGTCACCTGGCTCTGCGTTGATTGTTGCCAACGTCACATGAACGGTATCTTCCCCTAGGAGTTTCGTGATTTACGAGGATTTTGATTGTGCCATCTTCATTGAAGCAAACCCGAAGCAAATGAGCCTCGAGCGTAGATGCCTAGCCGAAGTCTTTGTCAAAGTCATCCAATTCACGACGGAACACCTGCATAGCCTTTTACCACGATACCTTTGCTTGACCAGCGTCGTTGTCGATGTCAGAACGGAATACTCGAAACTCGTATCCTTTCTGCTACAGTTTGTCACATCTGCAGAAAGTCGCTGTCCAAAACGGATATCTGGCTTGCTTCAGAACCGCGTAGGTTCATCGCGTCATCCCAAGTCATGCGAGGCATTGGCAATGGAATCTCCACATCTTGTGCCGCTTTTGAATACATGGGCAAATCATTTGCTCTTTGCATATTTCAAACTGTCTTGATCCATGAAGCTCATTTCAATATCGAGCTGTGTAAATTCAGGTTGATTTCGGTCTGCACGCAAATCTTCGTCACGAAACAACGTACGATTTGGAAATATCTCTTCACTAGGCCAGCTACCATCATTTTGTTTAAAAATTTGTGGAGATTGTGGCAACGCATAGAATGTGCACAGGATTCGCAATCGAGATGGAACTAATGCAGTCACGCAAGTTACTTTCTGGTAATGCTTTTGTCCCAGCATAGGTGTTTCCAATTTCCAAGAACCCATTGTTATCAAAAGGGTCACGCGATTTGCTTTTGATACTTTGTGACGCAAGATCAAAGTTCGCTTTGGCATTTCTGGACGGCGAAGATCTAAATAGCGGTTATTTTTAAACGAATATTTTTCACCACACTCGATATACAGTCTTGGATATAGAATGGAGGTGTTTCGCTGCATCTCAATACTGCGCAACTCTTTCTCGGTACACTTTCGACTCGCAGTTGGCAAGTGTTTGGATCCACAGCCGCTGCATCTCGTTCTGCACTGCAAATGCCACGTACGCTGTTTCACATTCGTTACGAGCATGTACATCTTCTGCTTTATGAAAAGTCCATGCTGCCAGATCCTGGAGATGCCACTGGATTTGAACCACCCCAGAGCGATCACGTGAAATCATTGCCAAAATCAACCTGCTACCGCCATGGATGCGACGGCGCTCTGCAACCGCAGACTACCACTTCTGTTCCACTCTGCTCTGCACCGATCATCCACAATAATGGCGAGTAGTACGGTAAACCTTTCATAGTTTCCATTCTAATTTCCTTTCACTAATTCAGTTATACTGTTTGTAATCTCGCCAAGGATAGCTCTGCTCTTTCTGGTTCAGACGTATCCATATGTAAGATGACTTCGCAGCTGCAGCTAATTCATTATCACCAATTATAATAACATGATGCGCTAATTTTGTTAGAGCATACTTCATTTTGACTCTTCATAGATTGCAAGGCCTTCCATTTCCAGCCTGTAGATAAGCATTGCGCAAAGGCATTTGTGACTCTGAAAGCTTCCTCTCTGTGCCATTTCACCAAGGCTACTACAAAGACAGAATCTTCTTGTTGTTGCTCTGGCAAACAAACGCGATTTTCTAGAGCCAACACAAGCGTCTCTATCCCCATCACAAACACCTGCGCTGGTGTGTGTATGCAGACCATCTGGTTCTTCTGCTCAGGACCATCGTTAACGACCACCACCTGCAACAGCACTTTGCGATCCTAATGGGCCTCTGCGCTCAAAGGCAGTTTTTGTACGCAGTAGTGTCAAAGCCACCGAACTAAGCGTCGGATTTAAGGTAAATGTCTCTTTCCTGCTGCTTTCATTAAGTATTCTTTTACATGATGGAAGTGATCTTGACACTCTTCACGCAGATTATCGCTTAACTCTGCACACCCACTGCTAACTGTTGGCATTTTTCTTCTTTGCAGTCAAGGATGCACAATGGATTTTTGTACAAGCGACTTTGGCAAAGTTCATAATTCTTTTTAGCTCAGCAGCAATTAATTTTTCTCTCTGTATGCAGGGGCGGCATGTTGGGCACCCTACAGAGTTCACTTCTACATTTAAATCTTTTAAACCTAAATCACGCAATAGTTGCAATACTAGAGACATTCAGCATCAGCACTTGGCGCTTGTGTACCCAATAGTTTCACCCAAATTGGTGGAATTGACGATAGCGCCCGCGTGGCTTATCACTGGCGGAACATAGGCCCAATATAGAACCATTTTGTAATAGATTCTTGACCATAAATTTTGTTTCAAACTAGGCACGTACTGCCGAAGCCGTTCCTTCTGGTCGTAATGTGTGGGATTGATCTTTTTATCCCTGTTGAGGAAAGGGTACATTTCTTTTGTACGATATCTGTAGTTTTCCCCAATACCACGCAAAAATAAGCCTGTTTCTTCAAACATAGGTGTACGAACTTCTTCAAATCCGTAAGTCTTACATAATCGACGAATGTGTATTTTCAATATAATACCAATTGCCAAGAACACTTGGTAATAAATCTTGTGTTCCTCTTGGTTTTTGAATAGCCACTAGCTGTCCCTCCAATGTTCTTTACTTAATGTATTACGTTTTTCCAATAACCGATCCATGATCTTGTATATATGTATCTACATCTTTCGGCATATATTGTTTCTTTTTGTCTAAAAATCTTGTCCACCAATCCATTTCGATACACTACCAGGACCAATGAGAGTATAGCACTGGCGTTCTTCTATCATTTTGTATATATAGATACTTTCATAGTGAGGCAAGGTATAGTCAATATTCTCCATTTGCCTCTACCATATACTGTTGGCGATACATATAATAGGTATATATCCCATACCCTAACAGAGCCCTCATGAGTGCTATCTCAACATGTGTTGCACCACATGCTCAGAAGGAATCTCTTTCGCATAAGAGCTAGCATACAAAGGACTCCCTTCTTTAATGCCAATGTATGAATCGTCACATTATGTGGCCGTAACTGATCAATATACTTCACATTCTCTTCCATATCTTGTAAGGTCTGCCGTGGTAACCCAGCAATAAAGTCCATATTAATCGAACAATCCATGAAAGATACAATGTGTTCATACATTGTCAGAATATCCTGACTGTAGCTATGACCTCGCCCTATGATGCGAAGTATGTCGTCTTGCATTGTCTGTGGATTCAAACTGATTCTCGTCACTCCTGCTTCTATCATGAGTAATCTTACTGTGACTTAACGAATCTGGCTGACCTGCTTCTACGGTAAACTCGTGACCTGTCGGAATCAACTTCTGCAAGGCATACAACACCCCGTGAAAGTCACCATCGCCTAAACTAGTAGGTGTACCTCCACCCATGTATAGGGATTGTACTCCTAACCCATGATATGCAATGCATTCGTTCATATTCGCTATATCTTTGTAGATAGGGCACTAATAAACTCTTGTACCTTTGAATATCCTGGATAAGCCCATAGGGAAATGAACAATAGGTACAGTGAGTTTTCACAAAAGGAATCCCACTATAGATACTGACTTCCTTAGGGAACACTGTAAGTTGCTCTACATAGAGACGTTCTTGCTTTACTAGTTTTCAATAACTTCCATTTCTGAGGACTAATACCATGCATCGTTTCTAATTCATCACGAACTAAGTCTAAAGAACCTAAAGAATCCTATAGTTTATGAGTTAATTTGGTCCTCTAACGCCGACCAACGTACCCCAAAGGCTTTCTGTAGTCCCTCAATAGTAATCGCAATTGCATCAATAATTGACGACCTATGACTTTACGTCCTCTACAGTATCTTTTCCAGAAAGAGAACATACTAGCACATAGCCTTATATATTTCTGATGGTACAGCTGTATCAACACAATGCAGCTGAGACTGAACCTCTGTATGGCATAAAACACCTTTCACCTCTACATTGTCAATAATAGGTCGTAGTATAGATCCTACATGAATCATAAAGTCTGGATTTTCTTTATTCGAAAAATAACCCACTGCTCAGCACCGATGAGCTACGATAGAACCCAGCTCAACAGGACCTTCACTAGTGGTACGTATTATTCATGACCCTTTTTCAGCTTCTAATGCCTTAGCAGCTTCGTGACAGTCTCCACAGAAACCATAGACTTTCAATTGATGATCTGTAGTATGGAAGTTTAATTTTTAGCAATCATAGATTCTAATGTTTCTAACATATCATCTTCAAATTCTTTGACGCAACCACATTTTACGCAGATTAAATGATGGTGAAATAGAAAAACTCGTCACTATTTAATTCATAGCGATTACGACCATCACCAAAATCTAAACGTTTTACTGGGTCTAACTCCTGTGAACAAATCCAATGTACGATAGATCGTAGCTAATCCAATATCTGGATTGTTCTTTTTCACTAAAACATACACATCTTCTGCACTAAGATGTTTTTCTTCTGCTTCGATGAAAGTTTGTAAAATGATTTGACGTTGTGTAGTCAATTTTATACTTTTTATCTTTAATGCGCTCTTTTAATTTGTCCATTGTTGCTTGTACTTCTGTTGTTTTATCCATGATGTTCCTCCTTTCTGTAATCTATAATATGTATTAAAAATACCATAAGCGTTTTCTCATAATTTGTGTGGTCGCTGTAACTGGTACTGCTACCATCATACTGATGATACCAAAGAAATAGCCTCCACGAAAAATTGCCGTAATAATCACTAATGGTGGCAACTTTATGACATGCCCCATAACTTTCGGCATAATAATTTGTCCATCTAACAACTGTAAAATACCATACGTAATGGCAACTTTCTCAGCCAGAGGGACCACTAATAACAGCCCCTAAAATAATGGCTGGTACAGCACTCAAGAAAGGTCCAATAATGGGAATCCATTCTGCAATGCCTGCTAGTACGGCAGTACCAATGGGTATGGTAGGTCGTACACATAACAGACAATGAAGGTAAGCAAAAAACATATTGGTTGCCAGTAACAACTCGACCCTCGTAAATACCCACCTAATGTACGATGAAATATCTGTCACCACTCTTCCAGTGGGTAGGCTTTGAAAAGATTCCTAAAATTGCTTTTTAATGTACGTCCATCTTTTAATAAGTAGAACGTTAGAATTGGCACCAATAATAGCTGCAGTAATGTACTGGCTAAAGAAACAATAGCAAGCACACTTCGTTGCGCTAAGTCGACGCCATAATTGCCAATTTTTATAAGTGTAGAGTTGATAATACCATCAAATTGATGAGGAATAATACTTTCTCCATCCACCCCTTGTAGCCCTTTCACCACAAGAGCAAATTGGTCGAGTACGTACGGTAAATTTGCCAATAATTTTGTTAATTCCCCAATCACAGAGTCACGATCGCATGACGTACTAGTAAGAAGGATAACAAGATGACAATCACAAAGGAAGGAATGATGGCAATCCATCTAGGACAGCCTTTCCAATACTTTTGAAGTCCTTCTTGTGTAAGATTTACCAAAGGCCACAAAATTAATGTTAGGCACAATGGCCACTGTAAGGGCATAACGACAGGCAAGGCAATCGAGATTCCTATAGTGACTAAGACTAACAAAAATACAACGCAGCCAATATTGTATGGATTGTTTTCCCATCCTATCACCTATCGCACAAAAGGATTATACTGCTTTTCTTCACCAATTGTCGTCTCCGGTCCATGTCCTGGATACACCTTTGTATCATCTGGTAATGTATAAAGCTTTTCCTTGATGCCTTTACTTAACAACTCAAAATCTCCATTAGGAAAATCTGTTCTGCCTACAGAGCCTTGAAATAGGTGTCCCCCGCAAGTAATGTGCCTTCTGTATAATAGCATACACCACCTGGTGTATGTCCAGGTGTTTCTATGACTGTAAACACCGTGTCTCCGGAGAATCGTATCTCCCTCTTTCACATAGCGTACATCATCAACTTGTACAGTAATAGGTCTACCGGAACGAGCACTTAGATTTACTTCTGCACTTTCTAAATACTCTGCATCACCTTTATGTATATACACAGGCACATGATAAGCATCTACCAATGTTTGCACGGCCCCTATATGATCACTGTGACCATGAGTCAAAAATTCCGGTCACTTTAAAATTATGACTCTCAAGAATCTCTTTTAATTTTTCACCCTCATCACCAGGGTCCGTCACCAGGCATGTATTATCTGCTTCATTATGAACAATATAACAATTTCATCGCATACGCACCTAAGGGCATATAATATAACTTCATCTGTACACTCCATTAAAACTCTTTATGACTATCTAACAAAATCGTAACAGGCCCATCGTTGACAAGGGCTACTTCCATATGGGCTTGAAACTGTCCAGTACTCACTGGAATCCCCTTTTCTTTGAAAGCTTCCACAGTGCGTGCGTATAAAGCTTCTGCTTTGTCAGGATCTGCTGCTTTCATAAAATTGGGGCGTCGGCCTTTGCGAGCATCTCCATAGAGTGTGAACTGTGACACTACGCAAACCTCACCTCCTATCTCTAGAAGGGATAGGTTCATTTTGTCATTGTCATCCTCAAAAATTCGCAGATGGCTTACCTTATCACAGATATATTGCACATCTTCCAAAGTATCATCGTCTGCAATACCTAGCAATACTAGCAACCCTTGCTGGGTACTGCCAATGATAGTGCCTTCCACTGTAACAGAGGAAGAACTCACTCGTTGTACTACTGCTCTCATGTTTTTCCTCCGCGATGCACAGAATACACATCTTTGACTCGTCGCAACTTAGTCATAACATAGTCTAACTGCGATAGGTCTTTAATATCCAAGATTAAATGGATTATCACATCTTTTGTATCATCCGTTTTAGCATTGATATTAGATATGTTAATCTTCATTTCTGACAAGGCTGCCATCACTTCCATCAACAATCCACTGCGATCATAGGCATGTACAGATACATTAACTTGGAATCGCTCCTGCGTAGCACCTTCCCAATCCACTTCGATCATACGATTCACATCATCAGGTGTATGTCCAATATTCGTGCAATCCGCACGATGAACAGAAACACCACGACCACGTGTGATATAGCCGATAATATCATCACCTGGAACAGGATTACAGCAACGGGCCATACGCACCATGACTCCTGACTCACCTTTAACTAAAAACGCCACTGCTGCTGATTTCCCTGATGTATTTTCAGTCGATCGATAACAGCCATCGTATCTTTTCGCTGCTCTTCTTTAGCAACGTCTTGCTTATGCATATCGATGAGCCGTAACAGTACAGTATTAACAGAAAGGCCTCCAAAGCCAACGGCAGAAAATAGTTCCGCTTCACCACCGGCATTCAAAGATTTTCCGATTTTTTCTAAGCGCCCACTCTTTGTAAGTTCTTTCCAATCGTAACCTAATCGCTTTGATTCTTTTTCTAGCACTCACGGCCTTTAACAATATTTTCTTCTTTATTTTCTCGTTTAAACCAGTTTTTTATTTTGGTTTTACTTTCTGTAGAACCAACAATATTCAACCAATCTAAGCGAGGTTTACCATTTTTAGATGTAACAATTTCTACAATATCGCCATTTTGCAGCTCATAATCTAGTGGAACAATTTTTCCATTGATCTAGCACCTACGCATTTATTCCCCACATCTGTGTGAACGCGATAGGCAAAATCAAGTGGCACCGTCCCTTTCGGTAGCTTCATCACATCGCCTTTTGGGGTAAATACGAACACTTCACCCGTAAAGACATCTAGTTTCAAAGCATTTAATAATTCTTTTGGATCACTGCCATCTTGCCATTCCAAAACTTGACGAATCCACCCTACCTTGGCATCAAAGTCGGCTTCGCTTTACCTTTATTACCTTCTTTATAGCGCCAATGAGCCGCTACACTATATTCGGATACACGATGCATATCCCACGTGCGAATTTGAATTTCCACAGGTTGCCCCATTGTTCCAATAATCGTAGTATGTAGCGATTGATACATATTGGATTTAGGCATAGCAATATAATCTTTTTAAATCGATATGGCAATGGTTTCCATAAAACTATGTACAGTTCCCAATACAGCGGTAACAATCTGGAATCGTATCTACAATGACACGAACAGCGTACAAATCATAAATTTGAGACAAGTCACGATTGTCTTTTTCATTTTTATAAATGCTGTAGAAATGCTTAGGACGCCCTTTTACATCTGCTGTAATATGAGCTGTCTCTAATGCCTTTTTAAGGTATCCATCGTATCATTAACGATATTTTCACGAGCCTGCCGTTTTTCACTCATCTGCTGAACAAGATCATAATATTTTTCAGGTTCTAAATAGCGGAATGACAAATCTTCCAATTCCCATTTAATATTAAAGATCCCCAGACGATGTGCTAAAGGGGCAAAAATTTCCAATGTTTCTTGGGCAATACGTTGTTGCTTGTCAGGACGCATATGCTTTAACGTACGCATATTATGCAATCGGTCGCCCAACTTAATCACAACAACCCGCACATCTTTTGCCATAGCTAAAATCATCTTGCGATAATTTTCAATTTGCTGCTCTTCCTTCGTTTGGTATTGAAACTGATTTAGTTTTGTCACACCATCTACCAAGAACGCCACCTCAGGGCCAAATTCAGCTTCCACGTCTTCTAACGTCACTTCCGTGTCCTCTACGACATCATGTAATAACGCTGATACCAATGTGGACCGGTCAATTTGCAATTCACTTAAAATCGTTGCGACTCCCAAGGGATGTAAAATATAGGGTTCCCCTGATGCACGTTTTTGTGGTGCATGAGCCTTATCAGCCAATGCAAAGGTACAGTTCTATGACGGGCCAATCTTCTTTTAGCAAAATACGATTGCACCCGATCCATGAACTGTCCAAATTCACGCTCTTTATTAAATGTATGTTCATGAAGGTTACTCATAGTACTTACCATGATGATCCCTCCTGACTATAATTCATAAATGTCAATGATGTATGCAATTCCAATTTTTGTTTGACTTGCATCCATCGATATACATGCCGTCCATCTTCTATGACTTCTTCTTGTAAAATTCCCAACTCTTTAAATACTTCTAATGAAAGCATCACTTCTCTCGGCGTCATCTCGCATGGTTTTCCTTCAACGATTCCCTCTCTACAATATATTTCGGTGCCGTTGGAGATCGGAATACATTCTTTACGACCACATACATCTTTCGAAGGCCTTCCACAGTCAACTGTTCCCGTTGCTGTTGCAACCCACTCATATCCTGTACTATTAATTGAGGGCGTACGGTTCCTTGCCATTCATTTTTTTGCAAGGTAAAAGCTACTTTCACAGGATCATCTGCAAAAATTTCTTGCATATAATGTTCCCCTTGCCATGCCACGGCATCAACAGGACCTTGCTGACCTTGCAGTACAATTTTACAGTGATTTTTGAAAGCCCATAGGATATAAATTCTGCACTGCAATTTCTGGAATAGCAAACACCAGGCGTACTCCCCATGCCAAGGCTCCAACGTTGCAATTTGATCAATTAAATCGATGGATATATCTTCACTAGATACAATGCCATCAATATCTACAATAGAATATAATCTGTGTCAACTAAATGTTCACGACAATAGGCACTCGCACGGTCCCGCAAAGTATCAATCTGATCTGCCTCAACACTCAAATCCAGCAGCCTGTGCATGTCCAGCAAATTGAATCAATACATCCTTCGCCGAACACAACATATCATAAATATTACAGTTATCAATGCTTCGACAAGAACCTTTTCCTATGCCATCGTGAATACTAATGACCATCGTCGGCTTATAAAAATGCTTCTACTAATCGAGAAGCGACGATACCAATGACTCCTGGATGCCATCCTCTCTCCTGCCACCACAATACATTGCTCAGCCAATGTCCCTCGTGCTAGTACTGCCTGATAGGCTTCTTCAAAAATAGCTCGCTCAATCTGCTGTCGCTCTGCATTTGTTTCTTGTAGTTCTTCCGCAATTTCCATTGCTTCTTGCGAGCTATTCGTAATTAACAATTCTACTGCTCTTGTAGCATGTGTCACGCGACCTGCCGCATTTAACCTTGGTGCTAACGTAAAATCCTATGTCCTGCAGAAATCGCTTTTCCTGTCAAGCCTGCCACTTCTATCAAGCTTGAATTCCCAAGTTAGGGGCTCTCCGTCAGTTTTTCGTAACCCTTCGCGGACAATGATACGATTTTCTCCCCACAAGAGGCACTACATCTGCTACAGTACCTAGTGCTCAATATCTAAATCATCGCTATATTCTTCACCAGTACGGCGCTTCCACAGTGCTTGGCACACTTTTAAAAAGCAACACCAACACCAGATAAATTTTTATCCTCATATGGACAATCCGGTTGTTTTGTGATTCACAACTGCTGTAGCTCGTGGAATTTGAGGCGGTGCTGTAGTGATGATCTGTAATAATCATAGATACTCGATCACGCACAGCTTCTACGATATCATAGGAGCTAATCCCCACAATCTACAGATATGATTAGATCTGTTTTTCTTGAATTAAATATTCTAAAGCCTCCAAATTAAGGCCATATCCTTCACTTTGTCGCTCCGGTATGTAATAGCTTACATTAGCACCCTAAGCGCGAGCGATACATTAATGATGTAGCTGAATTCCATCCACATCATAATCGCCATAAATTACAATGGACCCATTAGATGCTAACACCTTTCAATCTCTTCCACAGCTTCTCGCATACCTTTTTAATGTGAAAGAGTCCAACAAATCGTCCATTGTACTATATAAAAATGTTTGACCATGCTCAACCGTTGTAATCCCACGGTTTTGCCAACAAGTGAGAAACTATGGGGTGTACAGATAATCCAGAGGTCAATTCTGTTTCAATTGCTTCTTGTGTAACGGCAACATTCCAACGTTTACCTTTATGCTTTTCTACCTTTTTCATACGTACCTCAGGATGGATTTTCTTTCATTATCATTATCATTATTATACATTAAAAGGATATTATTTTCAATAACTCTCATTATTAAAATGCATCCCAGTACCATAAAGGTACAGATTGCAATCGTCAAATATTAACGTTTGGAGAATTGAGATGTCTTTTACGAGCTTTTTAAGACCCGTATACGTTCTTTCATACGTGGGTCACGAGTCAGAAGCCTGCTTTTTTAAGAGATTGACGAAGTTCGCCATCCACTTCTAATAACGCACGAGACACACCGTGACGAATTGCACCAGCTTGACCGGATGGGCCACCACCAGCAACAGTTGCCACAACGTCGTATTGTTCTAAAAAGTGTTTGTTAACACCAATGGTTGTTTAACAACTAACTCAAAGAGTTTGACGCCCGAAATATTCATTTAATTCGCGTTTGTTTACAGTGATTTTACCTGTACCCGGTACCAGACGAACTCTAGCAACGGAAGATTTTCTACGACCAGTGCCGTAGTATTGTGCTACCGCCATTATTTGTTCCTCCTCCCGGTATTAACGGATATTTAACTCTAACACTTCTGGTTTTTGAGCAGCATGTGGATGCTCAGCGCCAGCGTATCATTCAATTTACGGTATTGTTGTACCCAATTTATTTTTTGAAGTATGCCTTTAACTGCCATTTCGATTAGCACGCTCAGGATGTTTTTCCAACATCATAGCAAGTGTAGTGAAACAGGATCCGCCTGGATATCCAGAATGACGGAAATATTCTTTTGTAATAATTTCTTTACCAGTTACACGCACTTTTCTGCATTCACAACGATAACGTGATCACCAGTGTCTGCATGTGGTGTAAAAGTTGGTTTTATGTTTTGCCCCGAAGAACTTGACAACTTCGGCAGCAAGACGTCCCAAAAGTTTTCACCTTTCAGCGTCAACAACATACCATTTTGCGTTCAATATTGTTCGCATTGGCCATAAATGTAGTTTTCCTGCTGCTTTCCTCCTAATAACAAGAATGGGTATTAACAGAAGCAATTGCCACCTTCCGGGCTAGTGGAAGTCCGATACAAATTGCTTACCGAAATATTATACCAAAATCCATGGTGCATGTCAAGGTTTATCGCAAAGGATTTCTTTAACAACTAATCGGTATCTGTCTTGTCCGGTGTGACAAACGAATTGATGCTCACTGAACTTTTTCAAATCCATAACTTCCATAGAATGTTTGCGCTTTATAATTTTGTCTCCACACGCCCAACCAAGCCCAGGCAAAATCGCTTGACTCAGCAATACGCATAGCTTTCGAATAATGCCCTTGCCCACACCAACTCCTTGGTATGCTCTTTCAGCACGTAAATTCGCTGTACTTCAAAGGCATTATCTAGTTCTATGTTCTGTTTGCGCGGCGCCCCCAATTCACTTTTAAATATCCCGCCAATGCATCATTTACATAAGCTAAATAAGTTTGGCTTTCACTGTCATGTAGCTCAGCCAACAATGCTTCATGACTATAGGCAGTATTAAAAAGGTCCGCAGTTCATCCTCTGTATTGTCGTGGCCAGTTGTCTCTAAAAGTATCTAACATAGTTTTGACAAGGCAGGAATATCCTCATCACGAGCTCGTACGATAGCAATCTGAGTCACAGTTCCTCTTGTGCTTCTCCCTATGATACGTACCTCCGTCTCTGAGGCTACGCCATGAGCCGCATGGATTCGCTTTTTGCACCTCATGGATCACGCCAGGACATCTGTCGCTTTAGCTCCACCACGATTCACCACGAACCCAGCATGTTTCATAGATACTTCTGCTGGACCTACGACAATCCTTTTAACCCCGTTTGGTCAATTAATGTGCCCGCATAATATCCTGGCGGTCGTTTAAAAGTAGACCCTGCGCTGGCATGTTCTAAGGGCTGCTTAGACTCACGTTTTTCTGTCAACTCATCCATGCTGCTTGAATAACCCCGATTGCCTCTCTGTGTTCCATCGTACACGTGCACGATGATTTCACAGATTCTCATGGAATCGGCTGTGGCGATAGGAAAACTGTAAGTCTTCACCACTGTAGTGATGAAATGCTCCCGTCATATCCACTGCATCTACAGCGGTGACTACTTGTTTCATCTCTCCATCATAGGCGCCCGCATTCATAAATACAGCGCCTCCCAAACTACCGGGAATCCCAATGGCAAATTCCAAGCCACTTAAGCTACGTTGGGCGTATTCGGATACTTCTTTCAACGTAAATCCTGAGCTCATAGTGATGTGTGTCCTTCACGGAACTTTTCTTCTTGTAGATCTTTTAAGCAAGCACAACACCGTATGCCACCATCTTGGATGAGCACATTAGATCCCAATCAACACAAAAAGGCTCTATCTGATGACTATGCGTACATGCAATAGCTTGTAATTCTTTTCTACTGAATGAGGAAGACTAACACGTCTGCAGGGCCCCAATTTGAAAGGTCGTATACCGTGCTAACTCAGCATCTACTTGGATTCTATCTGCAGAAACAACTTGCCGCAACGCTTCAAGTAGTGTATTCATATTAGTTTGCCTTTTCTAAAATTTTCATACCTTCTGTGATTGCTTCACCAATAATACGATACACATCATTTGCTACTTCAGTCCAACGCATGGGCTGTTAAGCATGCATTAGCGCCAGAGTTCGCTTTGTACCATTGGCACAATCCTTCTAATTTTTCAATAATTCTTCTGCTTCAGGAACATCAGCCATTTTTGCATATTCTAATTGCATTTGCAAAGACATGAATTCTTCTACCATGCCTTTTGCAGCCTGATCGTCTTGAATAGCTTCTTGAGCTGCCATCATTTCTTTATACTCTTCGCTATCGCGCATTGCTTTTTTGTAATTCATAGCTTTGCCACATCGTAATCTCATAGTTCCTCCTCACATCCTGTTAGGATTTCATTCTCTTATATACATTCAGTATATTGTATGCTATCAGTTCTATAGCCATTCAATCTTGGTCATTCTATGGCAGTCTCATGATATTTCTCACTATATATCAGCTATACCATATGATTAGACTTACTATATTTACTATATTTCTATAAACCACTACCTACTATCAAGAGGTGAACTTACACCTCGATAGATACACCTGGTCCAACCGCCTGCAAAATCTGGGAATCCCAATTGGCGCATACCTTCATAGGCAATGATTGCCACCGCATTTGATAAACATTTAAAGATCGCGCCTCATCAATCATCCGGAATGCGAATGCATGTATCTGATTGCGCCACAATTTCTTCTGAGCAAACCTTTTGTTTCCTTACCAAACACAAGCATATCCCCAATTTCATATTGCACCTCAGCATGGGTATGAGCTGCTTTTTCGTCGGCATACCAAAAGCGACGATCTTATATTGTTCATACACTTCCTCTAAGTGATTTATGTATTTTCACGTCCACTAAAATGCCACACTCAAAACCAGCCTGTTTTTGAGTATTTACTATCCAAAGAAAATCCCAATGGCTCTACTAAGTGCAGTGTCATATGATTGGCCGCACAAAGCCAGTGCAATATTGCCTGTATTCCTAGGTATTCTGGTTCTACTAATACAATTTCCATCATCCACCTACCATTTTCCATCGCTTAAAATGGCCACTTTTACCAATCTTGTTTTTCCACAAGGTACACTGGGCCTCATAGTCATACTTCTATCTACTGCTTTCACCATATCGTACACTGTCAGCAAGCCAACTTGAACAGCTGTTAAAGCTTCCATCTCTACTCCTGTAGGTCCCGTCGTTTTTACAGTACCACGAATGCACACAGCTCGTTTTTCTTCTACTAATGAGCAGTCTACACTGATCTCGTCAATGCCAAAGGATGGCATAAGGGAATCAGGTTCGACGTTTGCTTGGCACCCATAATGGCTGCGCAACTGTGCCACCGCCAATACATCACCTTTTTAACATTCCCACTGGCTACAAATATGGAAAGCTTCTTCACCGAGGGTGATAAAAACCTTCTGCAACGGCTACGCGCTCTGTAGTGATCCTTTTGAGATACATCCACCATGTGCGTTACCACCTTCATCAAACATGTTAATCTATTAGATACATCCATGTCTTGTATATGTTAATACGCAGAGAGATGGTCAGTACTCTACTAGACATTCCGTTTATTTATAGGTAAAGGACTGTAGCTAAAATGTAATCTAACCACATTTTATCACAGTCCTTTTATCGTCTACTAATCAATCAAACCACATCAATATAAAACTGCAATCATGAGAGCCATAATTTTTCAAATCCCGCATTTTTTCGCAAGGATAATGGCAATCATGCCCATGTTTTGCAAACTGCATAAGCTCCACCTGCTAAAAATAATATGCCCGCTATATCTTTCGATATCAATTCTCTATTTATATCTTGGCCAGTAACTCTCTTTTTGTATCTTCAAACTCTTTTTCAGTAAGAATCCCCAAATCTTTAACTCACCTAAACTTTTATACTTTCTATAATATCATTTGTATCAACATTAGCACCATTCTAGAAGCTTCTCTAATTATTACTTTATCTCTCGACATTTACTATGCTCTGCATTTCTTTTCAATATAATCGTTAGAACAGAAGCGCACTCTTCTAAAGCCCTTATAAATAGCTTTAAACTCACTTGACTGTTCTAGACTGTGATGGTACTCCAGAGTGCTCGCTATAAAGTTGATATATCTTTGAGAATCTCCTATGCTATTTAATACTAATTTAATTTGAAGCATTTTACACTGACGATTATCTGTTCTTGCTGGTAACATCGATCCAATAATCCCCCGGCTTCACCCAAACAGCAGTCCGCCTCACTGCAGCTCCCACCTAAACTGCTACCAACACCTCGTCTGGTTGCCATTATCTATGATTGTAAAACCTACTACATTTTCAAAAGGCACTATATAATCTGTAATGGTATCACTAAAGAATCCCGTATCTAATAAAGGTACATTAATGTCCTCTTTTTCATCTACCTCTATATATACATTGTCCATTCTACCTGGCGCTACACGATGCACTTTCGATGTGTCACCGCTAAAAGTCTTCCGAGAAACCCATTCCTTCTTTTTATATAAAGAAAGCAACCCTCATACTCCAAATCTTTAATTTCCATATTAATTAGATTTCACTTTTTGAGTATATATAGGTCAAAAGGTATTTTTCAGATTTCTTCATCATACCTTTCTTCAACTGTTTATCAAAGTCAGCTACAATTGATGCTTCAGCAGGAAATACATTTATATATTCCCATATCGATTACCCTTTTCAATTATGGATTTAAAGAAATAAATTGATCTTTTGTACGATGTAATGCACTTCCTCCAACTATAAATGCGAGTCCTTTACTATTAGCTACATCTTATGTAGCACATCAAAATATAGTTTTTGTATGTTCCACGCCAGGGTTAACTATATTCTAAATAATCTTGGTTAGCGTGTTCAATTCGGTAAGAGTATGCATAAGAATTATTGCCTAAAAACCATCCCTATTTCATCACCCTCTAGTTTTACTGGATTGTTACTAATATTTTTATACTTTTAATGTAACAACTACATATACACCTTGTGGTTTTTGATGTTCAACTCCGTCTTCATCTACCCATTGTGGCATAATCTCTGTTTAATACTGTAAATTCAAACTCTTTCGTCTTTACTACTTCGCCTATTTTTATGTGTAGTATCCGACTTTGTTTCTGATCTCTGTTTTTAGTTTCTTTTTCATTCTCTTTTTGCTTCTACTTTTGTAGTTGTTCCTGTTTCTTTAGGGCTTCGCATCTTGCGCTCCTCCAGAAAGCCACAGTCCAACATCATACAATCACGAACGAAGTTCCCAGAATCTTTAATCTAGGCTTAGTTGTAAAAATGGTGCTACTTTTCTAGGAATAGCCCCACTACAAACCACACAAATGCTACTACATTAAAAATCCACCCATTGTTTTGCCTCCTTATCAACAACTCTATCCCCTAACACACAAAATAACGATTAAGGTCTACTTTTTATTAATGATTATACAAAATGTCCCCCGTCAACATTTATAAGTAATTATCTCTTTATAAAAGACATCCCATTCGTGTCCACTTATCTGCATCTTAAATCTAGAGTATAAAAAGTGACTGATTAATATATCTAAGAAAGACTTATTATCAGTCACTACACTTATTATATTTATAACTGAAATACTTAAACTCTAAAATAGGACATACCAGATTATAATTGCAATTATTGCCCATTTAACATATTTAGTCATTTTTCTTTTAATTCTAATTCAGATCTTTATTATCCGCATTATCTCATTGTTTTTCATGACTATATCACAAAGCTCTAAATACTTAGGTTCCATTCTTCTATCTTCCTCCGTAGCATATTTTAAAGTTGTTATTCAAAACTCTTGCTATCTGGCTTATTTCATATCGCCTACCTAACAACACCCCCATAGTGATTAAACCTATACCACTTACTAACTCCATAGTTTCCATCAAATGATTCTTAGGGTAAACGCCTTCGTTTGTCAGAAAAATTATCTAATTGAAGAAAACTTGACTCCATCTTCAAACTCTCTGACAAAATGTTGTGTTTCTTCCTCATCATTTTTAACACTGGCAAAATCAACATCTTCATAATATTCTATAAAGAACAGCAAATAAGTAATCGTATTTGTTATAGGCACCTCTTTGTAGATTCTTCCGTCCTGAAAAACGCATCATAACCTCTAATGTAGAACTATGAATTGAAATATCTGCATACATTGTCTATCCCCTTAATTTCTATTAACACTTAGCAATATCTCTTTGCCTTTATTTATACGCTTTTACTCGTTCACCTTGCATCATAGTAGACGCCTCTACACTAAATATCCATCTAAGTGGCGCACGATTGACAATATTATATTCACTCCAGGAAAAATACCAATAAAGGAACCCCACCATAGTTTAAAGTTCTATTTTTCTTCATCCCACAACAGCAGTATCTTTAATACCATAAGCTCCAAGTAAAGTCAGTATCTTTTATCATCAAGACTATAAAAGTTAATATCATAAATATTATCTATGCTTTACTCTAATGCTATATTTACTCTTTTGTGATCCTTAGGATTGGTATAATGAATTTTGTATGTTCCATCAATCGGTACATCAGCAGGATCTCCACCACATCCTCCCAAACACACTCAACAAAATTAAGGTACTTAATAGCAAGAAAAATTTTTCTTCATGATATCCTTTCATAAGCAATCAATATATATTTAAAAATCCTTCTAATTATTTCTCCATATAATACCTCCCCATATTAAGATTGCACCAATAATTCCTATAATTTTAGAAACACTTTAACCCTTTCTCCATCATCCAACTCATTTATAACCTCTCTTTATAATATTATCTTTCTTACGCTCAGCCCCATAACTCTTCAATCCATCTGAACTTTTATAATTTTGACCATAAGATCTCATCTAGCTTTATTTTTGGATGCACTTCACCGATTGTTTTACAGCTTTCTTTATTCGTTGTTCTTTATCTCTTTGTTTAGTTCCTCATTTTTCTTTTTCTCTTTTACTTTTTCGACAAGGCTCAATAATCTAAATATACATTTTTGACGTTCTAACTGTATAGATAACTCATAACTCTTTACAATATCTTGATTATTTATACACCATTCATTAGCTAAAGGATACCTTACCTTATCTCGAGCTGTAATCATATATTGAATCGTCATTATTAACTTATCCTGGTTCTTTTTCAATTTTTGCTCTGTCTCTAACAATACTTTAGCAAAAGAATATCCCTTTACTAATGCTGGCTCATATAAGGTATACAAATTCAATTCATTTAACTCATGATAACTAGTTAGACCCATGTATTTAATATATAAATCAAACAATTTATTTAAATCACGTTTTGTTCCAATTTCTTTTTCATAACAATTTATGAGTGCCTCTGTAACAAAGTCATTGCTATCATAGTAAATAGAATTTTTATCCTGAATTTCAGAACGACTTAGTTTTTCAAAAATTATATCATCTGTGAACTCTTGGTAATTCCTTGAGTGTAGCTTGATATGCTAGATAGTTTGAATTAATAAATTTTGTGAGAACTCCTCTAATTCAAAACAGTTCAATAGAGTTCTTGGGAAAGCTATATGTTTTTATGCACATCATTACTTCTTCATACTACAGTTAATCTAGATCTCTTTTTGCCTTTGCTTCTGCCAGCCACTTTTCACTATCTGTCGCTGACATTACATCAAAAGAGCTATTTTAACATTTCTTTTTCTTATTAGCTAATGCTTGGCTCAAATGAGAAATGAGCATCCCCATCATTCTTTATAGATAATGCCTCGACTTTCTTCTAGTTCATGAATATAAGACATCGATTCTTCATCCCCAAAGATGAAGCCTTCAATAAAAGTTCGATAGCTGTTTTATAATCTTTCCTTGATAGCTTTTTATCGTATCTTTTAACAAAGCTATAGCATCTTCTCTATACATTCGCCCCTAAAAATAGGCTTAGCTTCTTTCCATACCCTGCATTAATGCTTTATCTCACCCAGTAAATATAGCCTTCTTTTCTTCTCTCATTAGGTAAGCGTACTATATCATAATTAAATAATTCACCTGTTTTATAGAGAGCACTAAATTGAACATCGACTGAGCATCTGCTAAATCAATATTTATATCTTTCTGTCTAATCTTTTCTAAATATGTCTTTGCTTCTTCATCACCAACATTGTCTCAAATCTTTTTAAAAATATTAAATGCAGCCTCAGCTTGAAGGCAATCAATGTGTAGCATCAATCTAGCTACTTCATATTTAGAATTTGGATCATCTAAGAGCTTAAAAATAAGATAGAGCTTTTCTGGTGTTAGTGATCGACCTGCATCCTCATCTTATATGCCTTTGCTAAAAGATAAATCATCTCTTCTATCAATTCCAACTTGATTTAGCTCTCATGTGATTTAAACATTTGGATAAATAGGAAGTATTATTTATACGATTAAACTGACCATCATTATCTAACGCATCCAGATATGATTCAGAAATAAAATAATTAATACTATCTTTATCAAGGATAGATTCGCAAAATCTTACAAACTAAAACTATACTTTCTTGCCCTGTAACTCCTCTACTATTACTTTTTAAAGAACTCTCATCTCCGTCTAATGCCCTTTTTAATTGCCGGTCATTCGAAACTGCAAATGTTTTTCATCCCCATTTCTTCCAAGTCATAATATAAATCAGTTCTTTCTCAAGATTACTATCTCAACCAAAAATCCTAAATCCAATATTTCATCTCGTGTTTTGCTATCTCACTAAAGATAAACATTGTTCTTCATATATACCCTTAAAGTCCATATTATTTTGAATAATTTCAAATAACACTTCAGCCTTTTTATTTTCCTGTATTGAGCTATAAAATTTTTATAAAGATTCTCTGCTTTGTTAAATTGCTCTTCTCTTGGGTATAGAAGTGAAGCTTCCATTTTAACATAGATACAAGATGCATCCACAATGAGTTGGATAGTAAGGTGAATGGCTCGTTTAAATTCTTCTCTATAAAAACGTTTACCAAACATTTTTTCTTTTTTTCGTTCTAGGGCACTACGATCTAATGCATTTCCTATAAAATTAACAACCCCATGCAAAGCTCCTGTAGCTAGGTTAACACCCTCAGACAAAAAGAGCTCCTTTCAACGCACCTGATACACCAAATCCTCCCCAACAACTCTCGCTCTATTATCAAATCTATTGCTTCGTCTTTCAACTTCTTGATTATATTCTCGATGTAAATCTTCGTAGTCCCGAGAGAAAAAATATACTGTATTATTCCAATCACTACAAATATCATCATAGCGATCACTTTCTACAATTGACTCGACTGTTGCATCATATATGCCGTACTCTATTAAATAATCAACCAACATTATTAATACCAGTATTTATAAATAGTTTCCCCACTTCATCCAATATACGCATACACTTGATCTATGTTTTCAAACTTTTTATAAAACCTCATCAAATGACTGAGCAGATATATATCCCAACTTTCGAAACGCAAGTCTAAATTCAACGGTTTCTCTTCATTATCCGAAAAATGTAATTGTTTTTACCCAACACAGGAAACTGTTTCATCTTTTTCCTCCCTTTATTCATATGAAAGCATTCATGTTGAATCATCACTATGAATCCCCGTACTATATATTGTTAAATTATTAGATAACAAAAATTCTTCTAATATATAACAAGTATATATATAATGTCGTCAACATTTACACCAAAAACATTCTTCTAAGAAAGACACCATATCTAAAAACAACTAACTCTCACATATATCTGTAAGAATCAGTTGTTTTATACAAGTATCATTCATGTATGATAGATAAATAAAGCTAAGAAGACCTTCTATTATCCCCCTAAACATTAAATTTATGATTGCTCTCATTATTTCCCAAATGATATAATCAAAAGTACCATACAGAGAGGGAGGGATTCGTATGAGTAAAGTAAGTTTAACCTATTATGGTCACGCTACATTTTCAATCGCTAATGGTGATGTAACACTAGTATGTGACCCATTTTTCACAGGCAACACTTGGGATATAGCCAAGGCGGAAGATATACAATGCCAATATATCTTTGTGTCCCATGGTCATGATGATCATTATGGCGATACAGATGCAATTGCAAAAAGAACGATGCACTCGTTATCTCCACAGCTGAGGTAGCAGGCAAGGCAGCTTCCTGCAGGCGCTCGTACACACGCCATGCATCTAGGTGGAAAAATTCGACTTTCCGTTTGGTTCTATCCGATTAACACCAGCCTTCCACGGTTCCGGTGTACTTGGTGGACATACAGCAGGCGTTATCATCGAATTTTTCGGCAAGCGCATTTACTTCGCAGGCGATACAGCACTATTTAGCGACATGAAATTAATCAATCGCCATGGCGACATCGATTATGCTTTGTTGCCAATCGGGGATAACTTCACAATGGGTGTGGAGGATGCTGTCACAGCTGCATCTTGGATCCAAGCGAATACAACCATACCGATTCATTACAAAAATCCTGGCCTGTCATCGACAAAGAACCTGCTACATTTGTAGCTCTGTTAGAAGCAAAACATAAACAAGCTCGGTCTTGTCGTAGACCCTGGAGAAACAATTGAGTTATAATGTTCTCATGGGTAAAACCGTATCAATAGCTTATATACATTAAAACACTAAAGAGATCATCTTATGAAACTACGTCGTATGTTGTTAGCCATCGTCTGTCTATTTGGATTTATGTTTATAGCAACTCCTATGGAGGCAAATGCTGCAGATACATGGGTGTATTCCTACACAAGCGAAAGAACTGGGCAACGCACCGATTGCTATGTCATGACCGAATCTATTCATTGGAGCGCTGATTTATTAGGCCTACGTTGTCGAGTAAAAAATGTAGTCAACGGTCGAGTTATCAGCATTGAAAACTGGCGCTTTTTGAATATGGGACCTAACCACTGGCGCTATGAAGTAGGGAAAATTCTAGAATCTATGAGTTTAGTATGGCCAAATGACCTCTCTAGACAAAATTTTACAATTAGCATTTAATTACGTATAACGCGTTAGTTATACTCTAAAAAGGTTATCAACACAATAATTTAAATACAAAGAATATACTAAAAGGACTGTACTTGAAGTGTAATACAACTACACCTCAGTACAGTCCTTTTTATTATCGTGGAGATTAACCATTCTCGAATCAAAAATATAGTGTCACACATATCAGCCATACAAGTAACATGCATCTAGACCATCAATAGTCCAACTATATCCTGATCGCCTTACCTAGAAGAAACTCACTTATCTTCTATACTCTTTTCCATAAGCTAATTGATAGCCATTGAAAAACACTTGTGCAAGGCTGTTGTTCATAACATTTCGGGAATCTAATATGAACATAAAAGATTGCCAGTCTCCTCCATTCATATATTTATAGTACACTGTACCATCTGAAGCTACGGAAAAAGCATGCACCTTTTCTTCTACATTCCCATAAAACTTTGTAATCGCTGTAACTGTAAACCCTTTATCACCATATTCATCAACAAAGGGATGCACAGATGATACATCAATATAGTTCTTTCTATAGTTTCTAGCCAACACTAGACGATAATTCGGTTCTTCATCTAAATAATGTGCCTCTACATGTGCTACATTAAAACCTACAATTCCTAATAATGTACAAAATAACATCTTAACCAGTACATTCATCGTTTTTCTCCTCCAAAAAGTAAAATACACCCTAACTCCTTGAGATCAACTAATTTTTAAGTATACCCTACGATATACAACAAAAATCCCCAGCAACTCTCTAGGGACTTTTGTTATATACATATCTTATCAAAATCCAACCACTGATGTACCAACAGACATCGTAGTTATATGGACATATTTATATATGTTTTACGCTTCTGTCCCATTCTGTATGGAATGTACCTTCTTTGTCTGTTCGTTCGTATGTATGAGCACCGAAGAAATCACGTTGTCCTTGGATTAGGTTTGCTGGCAATACGCCACGACGATAGGAGTCGAAGTAATCTAAGGATGCACTGAAAGCAGGTGTTGGGATACCGTAACGTTTCGCTGCAATGATCGCTTCACGCCATTTTGCTTGGTGTGTTTGCAATGCTTCTGCGAAGAATGGATCCAACATCAAGTTGTTCAAATCTGGATTATTCGTGAAATGCTTTTTTTGATATCTTCTAAGAATGCTGCACGGATAATGCAACCGCCACGCCACAACAATGCCATGTCACCGAAGTTGATATTCCAGTTATATTCTTTGGCTGCTGCTTTAATCAACGCAAATCCTTGTGCATAGGAACAGATTTTAGATGCATATAAGGCAGAATGAATAGCATCTACTAAGGCTTCTTTATCACCTTCAAAGACTTCTGTTGGACCTGCTAACACTGGTTCTGCCAAGACACGTTCAGATTTGTAGGCAGACATAGCACGAGCAAATACCGCTTCCGCGATGGTAGGAATTGGCACACCAAGGTCTAAACCTTCTTGGCTCGTCCATTTACCAGTACCTTTTTGACCTGCTTTGTCCAAGATTTTTCTCACTAATGGAGTTCCATCAGTATCTTTTTACTTTCATAATTTTAGCGGTGATTTCAATTAAGTAAGAATCTAATAATCCTGTGTTCCATTTCGCAAATACATCGCCGATTTCATCATCGCTCATGCGAAGTAATTCTTTCATCATGAAGTAGGCTTCGGAAATTAACTGCATATCGCCGTATTCGATACCGTTGTGCACCATTTTTACATAATGACCAGCACCATCATCACCTACATATGTGCAGCAAGGACCATCTGCCACTTGGGCTGCAATGGATGTGAAAGATTGGCGCTAATTCGTTGTAGGATGCTTTCGTTCCCACCTGGCATCAAGCTTGGTCCATTCAAAGCCCCTTCTTCACCACCAGATACGCCAACTCCTAAGAAACGGAAACCTTTAGATTCTAAGTATTTTGTACGACGAATTGTATCTGGGTAATGGGAGTTACCACCATCAATTAACGTATCCCTTGATCTAAATATGGCAAGAAGGCTTCGATCATGTCATCTACAGGTTGACCTGCTTTCACCAAGAACATGATTTTGCGAGGTTTTTCTAACATCGCTACAAACTCTTCTGGTGTATGAGCTCCGCCGATTGTTCCTTCGTGGCTATAGTTGGCTACAAAATCGTCTGTTTTTTGTGGTGTACGGTTGTACACAGCAATGCTGAATCCATGACGGGCAATGTTGCGAGCCAAGTTTTGTCCCATAACAGCCAAACCAACTAGACCAAATTGATATAATTTTTCACTCATCGTCATACCTCTTTCTTGATTGACTACTGTGCGCGAGCTTGTTCTTTCAAACGAGCCAACATCACTGATGAACTAAACATAATAATACCTGCGATGACAGTCGCCAAGGCTAGGTTTTCTCCGAAGACGATAAATCCCCAGAAGGAGTTAAAGAATACCCCTACATATTGCATAAATTGTGCTACTACCGCATTCGTTGCCACAAAATGCACCAGTTAGGAAGAACTGTGCCACTACAGAAATGGCACCAATAACCCCTAAATAGAGCGCTTGCGTTGCGTTAGGCCACACAAAATCTGGTATCATTACGATGCCACCTACTAGCATAGTGGTTACTAAGAAATAAAACATAATTTCATAGGAACTATGTCCACCTTTTAAGCTAATGGTACGAATCGTTGTATAGGCCGCCGCCGATAAAGGCAGCTCCTGCAATGGCAATGAAAGAATACCAATGCAGCCCCGATAAATTCCAAGGCTGAATCATATATACAACGGCCAAGAAAATTAACCCTAGCCATTTAGCGGATCCATTGGGTAATTTTTCTTTCAATACAATATTGCTGAAAATCAGCACGAATATGCCCGACAGTTGAAATAAAATAGATGCATCTGCCATGGACATATACACTAAGGCAATGAAATTGCTCAAATTCCCTAATCCACCCAAAGATACCCTCGCAAGGTTAATAATCCCTCGGTGTTCTGTGGAAAAGGAAATCCTTTTTTGTCGCATCACTATGAGTACGGCAATTGTTCCTATTAACCCTCTAAAAAATGTCACCTCTGCCGCAGGCATACCATCGCCTAAAAGTTTCACAAATAAATTCATGATACTGAAAGCGAAGGATGACATAAGGAAAAGAAAAATGCTTGTACCATAGGTCACCTACTGTCTGAAAGTATCCACAAAGGATAGAATTTCTTCTTTCATAGATTCTTTTTGGAATCACCTTAGTGAAAACGCAATGGTTTTATGTTGCAACTCTGCCAATTGTTTTGGGACAACCCTACACCCTGTGACAGCGGAAATATTGTCCAAGCTTTCATAAGGAGTTGCTCCTACTTTGATATCCAAGGCTTCGCAAATCGGTGTTGGGAATTTGAAAGGATGTGCCGTGGAGGCAATCACCGTATGACGATGTCCCATCTTCTGGATGAGCTCCAATCTCTTTCATGTAAGCACCCATCGCCACTGCTGTGTGCGGATCCATTACATAGCCATAGGAGTTGTACACTTGCTCGATGACAGCCTTTTGTCATATCATCGTCTACATAGGCGCCGGCAAAATTCTTTTTGCACCGCTTGTAGTTCTTCTGGAGTGACAGAGAATTTACCGTCTGCTTTCAACGCTTTCATGCGCTCAGCTGTCAATTCTGCATTTTCACCGCTCACATAATAGATGAAGCGTTCAAAGTTAGAACTTTCCAAAATATCCATAGACGGAGAGATAGTCGTATAGAACGGACGATTCATATCATAGGTGCCAGTGCTGAAGAAATCTGCCAGCACATTGTTTTGGTTCGATGCGCAAATTAATTTACCCACTGGAATGCCCATGCGTTTTGCATAGTAAGCGGCCAAAATGTTGCCAAAATTACCTGTTGGTACCACCACGTTGAACGCTTCGTCTTCGTGGATAGCCCCTGTATTTACCAATTCAGCATAGGCTGCCACATAGTACACCACTTGCGGCGCTAAACGACCGATATTAATAGAGTTAGCAGAAGAGAACTTTCACCCCTTTGTCTGCCACTTCCTTCGCCACATCAGCATCCACAAAGAGACGTTTCAAGAATTGCTGCGCATCATCAAAGTTACCTTCGATAGCGGTCACGTTGACATTCGCCCCTTCTTGCTTTTGCATTTGCTCTTGTTGCATAGGGGCTAACGCCGTCTGTAGGGAAGAACACTTGAATGTACGTTCCTGGCACATCTTTTGAAACCTTCTAAGGCTGCTTTTCCAGTATCACCAGAGGTAGCCGTCAAGATCAACACGTCTTTGGTTTCTTTCTCAGCTTGTTTTGCTGCTACTAGCAAATAGGGGAACAAGGATAATGCCATATCTTTAAAAGCTTGCGTGCGACCATGGAACAATTCCAACACGGATACTCGTTCCAACAAGGAATGCATAGGTGCCATATCTGGCGTATCAAAGTTCACCGTATTGTAAGCACTGCGAATCATCGTTTCTAATTCTGCTTCTGTGAAAGTCGTAAATAACTTACTCAACACAACCAGTGCAATTTCTTCATAGCTTTTGTCCGCCACATCGCGGTAGGACAAACATTGTTCCGGAAACGTAGCCGGCACATATAAACCGCCATCACTTGCCAATCCATTGAGCAACGCAAAGGTTTCGCTCACCGTTTCATGACTACGCGTACTTGTATACTTCATTCTTTCATCCTTTTATGTTTCACAATATATTGTATTATCTTCATTCATTATAAATTAATGCTATCTATTTAGCAAGAAAAAGGACCGGTGAATCTATCTCCTCTCCTATAACTTTCACCATAAAAAGAAAGATCAATCATGATATTTTGTAATAAAATGTCACATATATACCTCGTAAATTACAAAATAGTCATATCCCTTTCATCTTGTTCTTGACATCGAAAAACAAAAAGAGTACAATACACATACAGTCAAACATTCGGGAATAGGTGCGAAAGCATAATAGAGAAGCCAGTTAAAGTCTGGCACGGTCCCGCCACTGTAAAGCAGAGCAAATCAAATTATGTCACTGGGAAACTGGGAAGGCTGGAGGCGCGTTGAAGCTGAGTCAGGAGAACTGCCTATTCATCATTCACCACTTGACCTACGAGAGATAGGGAGGAGAATCAAAGGCCTTTTTCTGATACTCCAAAACACAAGAAAAAAGGATTTTTATTACACCAATATGCGTTGTATGGGACTACATCACATATTGATGATCGCCTTATCATGGTCAAGTGCAATTACCATTATGGTATTAGCACTCAAAGTGTTGATATAGTTGTCATGATTTTTGTATGGGCGTACATCATCATCCTAGAAAAGAACCTGCCGATGGGCGGGTTCTTTTTCATCAATATTAAATATGGGAGACCACTCACACAAGAGTAGTCTCCCATTTTTTTATCATATTCTATTTTTCCCTACTATCGTCATCGCCCTTTTCACATGGTACAATACAATTGCAGAGGGATTCCGACCCTTGCTCATCATACCCTCAAAGGCAGTATGCGTGTCCAGCGCTAGCTTTAGAGGGTTTTTCTTTGTCCATATACATGGCTTTGAAATCTTCATAGTCTTCCACCATATAGTCCGGCATCATGGATAAGGCTTTTTCTTGGATCCACTTTGGGATACCATAATAGGCCCCTGCTACAGCACCAACAATAGCACCTAGCGTATCACAGTCACCACCGATGTACATCACATTGCGAATAGCCGATTCATAATCTTCACTTTCAAAGAAACATTGCATTCCTTCTGGAACTGTTTTTTGGCAGCTCGGCTCAAACTTATATGTCTCGTGTAGTTCTTCCACGCTGTACTCCCCAGGATAATAGGATCGTACCATTTCTTGAATTTCTTCTTTTGTCGCTCCATGAAGTGCTTTGAACACGGCTAAAGCCGTCACTTCTCCACCTTTTAATCCTTCTGGATCATTGTGGGTGGTACCTGTCACAATTTGGCTCAACAACTTGACTTCCATTTCACTATTCGCTACATAGGCTACAGGACTAATACGCATAGCTGCTCCATTGCCCCAACTACCATATGGCTCTTCTAGATTATAGATAGCCCAATTAAAGAACTTACCGCCAAAACCGCCTAATGGCAAAGGATTGCAAAGAAAATATTCTTTCATACGATAGACAGTAGCTCGCTGTAAATGTGTCCCCTTCCTTTTACATCAATCAACGCTCGTGCAATAGCACATGTTAAAAATCGAATCATCTGTAGGCTCACAGGCGCTCTGATAAAAACTCGAAGTCTCTGCTTTTGATATTCTTGAACTCATAGATTGAGCCCGCCATATCTCCAATGATTGCTCCTAACATAGAACTCCTTTCCGGTGTTTCCACCAAACTCATTGCGGTAATCACATAGATGTATGCAAAAATTATATACCTATATGTTTTTCCCACAATATACCTCGTTACATCTATTGATATAACTGAATTGTTACTATTATACACCATGTCTTTTTAAGAGACAATACCCCTCACATCTATAGACAAGCATATATATAGTGATAAAAATAATATAAATTATTGATTCTATTATATCATATAGGTAAGTTTAGTTTTTGGGAGGTAGTTATGTCTACATCTTTATTTTCTATGATTAAACATTTCCTACTTGTAGCTGCCCCCGTCATTGCTACACAATTTTCTATCATTGTTGGTAGTTTTATAGCGGTCACATTAACGGGGCAATACAGTACTATAGATTTAGCAGCTATTGGTGTGGGGTACAACTTATGGGTCGCCGCTTTTTTTGGTCTGTCAGGAATTCTCCTTGGTGTGACCCCTATTATTTCTCATGCCTTAGGGGCTAAAAAAACTGAATCGGTAGCTGCTACTATGTGGCAAAATATCTATTTAGGGCTTGCATTTGCAACAGTTCTTATACTTGCCACCCTACTTGGTTTATCTCCTTTGTTAGATCTATTGGGATTAGAACCAGCGGCAAAAATCTGTTTGCATCCAGTATATGAACGCCATGTGCGTCGCCTTTCCAGCTATGATGATTATGTCTGGATTCCGATATATCGTCGATGCTCACGGAAATACTCGCTACTCTTTATACATCATTGGCAGTAGTGTGTTATTTCAGTCTATTTTTCAATGTACTATTCATACAAGGTTATGGACCCCATCCCCGCTCTTGGGGGCTTTGGTGCCGGTATTTCAACAGCCATCGCCTATTGGTACATGATGCTGTGTTTCCTTGGGCTAATTACATTTCACAAGAACTTTAAGCACTATCGGTTTTGGTCATCTTTCACTGGACCTAGCTGGATATTAATCAGAGACCAATTAGCCTTAGGTATCCCTATCGGTTTATCTATCTTTGCTGAAATTAGCATTTTTCAGTGCTGCCGGTATTGCCATGACAAAATTTGGCACAGAAATTATAGCTGCCCATCAAGCAGCCTCTAGTTTCCTTGGTCTAACGTTTTCCTTTCCGCTTAGTTTAAGCATGGCAGCTACCATCGTTATTGCCTATGAATTGGGGGCTAAACGATATCAAAATGCCATTACCTACACATGGATTACTCGTGGTGTAGCAGCTTTCATAGCACTTTGCATTGGAACCTATTCTTTCACTCATATCGACTTCTTAGCCAGCCTATATACCAAGGAAGATCACATGATTCCACTTATTGAAAGTTTCATTTCTTACGCCGTATTTTTCACCATTATCGATGCTGTAGGCACACCTTTACAAGGGGTTCTCCGAGCCTATCGTGATGTAACTAGCGTATCTATTATTACTATAGGTACGTATTGGGGGGTAACGGTTCCCGTTGCATATCTATGTTATCTATTCACAGATTTTGGCCCCTATTCCGTATGGATCGGGTTGTTGTCAAGTACCTCTACGGCAGCGTTATGTTATATGTATCGCTTGCGGAGAGTGCAACGTAAACTATTAGCTAGAATAAACCCTGCAAACTATTAACTCATATACACCTCTCAAGAGACTGTTACAAACTGTACCTTTGCTACCTGTATTGTGACAGTCTTTTTCTGCATACCTCACGATAGTTCTGTTTCTGCGTAATCTTGTACAATCTTGTTCGTATGGATTAGTATACACTGATAATTTAGCACTATCATGACATTCTATAGTTTACATTGTATTATTGACATATACATATAAAATGTTCCTCTATTTTGACATATCACGCTATAAATATCTATAGCGAATATAGATACCGATTTCAATGTCTATATATAAATGTATCATTATTTGATGTATAACAGAAGGAGCTATCATGGCTACTATCAATTCAAATTACGAAAACCTACAAGGTTCTTATTTATTTGCTACTATCGCTCGCAAGGTGGAAGCTTTCAAAGAAAGCCATCCTGAGGCAGACATCATCCGCCTCGGTATTGGCGACGTGACACGCCCTCTTGTGCCAGCTGTCATGGAAGCTATGCACGCAGCGGTGGACGAAATGGGGGTTGCCGAGACATTCCGTGGCTATGGCCCTGAGCAAGGCTACGATTTCTTGCGCAATGCCATCGCTGAAGGAGATTATGCACCATTAGGTATCACAATCCAACCGGATGAAATCTTCGTGTCTGACGGTGCTAAATCGGATGTTGGTAACATCCAAGAGATTTTCTCTGAAGATAATATCATCGCTATCACTGACCCTGTATACCCTGTATACCTAGACTCCAATGTCATGGGCGGTCGCACTGGTAGAGCTGCAGATGGCATCTATGAAAGAGTCGTATACTTACCAACGAACGCTGAAAATAACTTTTCTCCAGAGTTTCCAAAAGAACGTGTAGACATCGTCTACCTTTGTTGCCCTAATAACCCGACAGGCACCGTATTAAGTCGTGCTCGCTTAGCAGAATGGGTACAATGGTGTAAAGACAATGAAGCGATCTTGATGTTCGACTCCGCTTACGAAGCTTTCATCACATCCACAGATACGGTTCGTTCTATCTATGAAATCGAAGGCGCTCGTGAAGTGGCCATCGAATTCCGCTCTTTCTCTAAAACGGCTGGTTTCACTGGTACTCGTTGTGCCTACACTGTAGTACCTCACGAAGTAACCGCAAAGAACGCAGAGGGCAAACGTGTTCCATCTAAATCCAATGTGGAATCGTCGCCAGACGACAAAATTCAACGGCGTGCCGTACATCATTCAACGTGGTGCTGCTGCTGTATACACACCAGAAGGTCGTGCACAAATCAAAGAACATGTCGCGTACTACATGGAAAACGCTCGCATTATCCGAGAAGGCTTAGAAGCTATTGGTTTAACTGTATTTGGTGGTGTTGATGCTCCATACATTTGGATTTACAAGCACCAAACAGGCATGACTAGCTGGGACTTTATTCGACACCCTTACTAGAACAAGTCCACATCGTCAGCACTCCTGGTTCTGGCTTTTGGTCCTGAAGGGCGAAGGCTATCTACGTCTCACTGCATTTCGGCAGCCGAGAAAAACACCATTCGTGCGGTAGAACGCATTAAAACATTACAATTTTAATATTCCTCTTTCCTCTATGGGAATTTTTCGCTATAATGGTACATGCGAAAACAGCGGACACAGTCCTCTGTATTTCATCATATACTGTAATCTTCCATTACAGTTCGTATAGCATTTAATATTAATGAAAGTATCAACTTTCACGAAAAGGAAGTAACAATGAGCAACATTCGTATTGGTATCGTTGGATACGGCAATCTTGGTCGCGGTGTAGAAGCGGCTGTAGCATTACAACCAGATATGGAATTAGTAGGCGTATTCTCTCGCCGTTCTGGTTTACAAACTGTTAGTGGCGTGCCTAGCTACACAATGGAAGAAGTAGAATCTTTCAAAGGTAAAATCGACGTGATGGTATTATGCGGCGGTAGTGCTACAGACCTAATCGATCAAACTCCTGCTATTGCAGCGCATTTCAATGTGATCGACAGCTTTGACACACATGCTCGCATCCCTGAGCATTTCGAAAACGTGCGCAAAGTAGCACAAGAAGCTGGCACAGCAGCATTAATCTCTTGCGGTTGGGACCCTGGCATGTTCTCCTTGCAACGTGTGTACGCTGAAAGTATCTTGCCACAAGGCGATTCCTACACATTCTGGGGCCGTGGTGTATCCCAAGGTCATTCCGATGCGATCCGTCGCATTGAAGGCGTAGCAGATGCTCGTCAATACACAGTGCCTAAACAAGAAATCATCTCTGCCATCCGCAATGGTGAAACACCTGAAGTGACAGCTACTTCTTCTCACCTTCGTGAATGCTATGTGGTATTGGAAGAAGGCGCTGACGCAGCTCGCATTGAAAACGAAATCAAAACAATGCCTAACTACTTCGTTGGTTATGAAACAACAGTAACATTCATCTCCCAAGAAGAATTAGATGCAAACCACAAAGGCATCCCACATGGTGGTCTTGTGATCCGCAGTGGCGAAACTACAACAGGTACAAAACACATCTACGAATTCGGTTTACAATTAGATTCTAACCCTGAATTCACTGGTGCTGTATTAGTAGCCTTTGCTCGTGGCGTACATCGCTTAGCAGCACATGGTGGCCGTGGTGCTTTCACAGTATTCGACATCGCACCAGCTTGGTTATCTCCAAAATCTGCTGAAGAATTACGTGCCCATTACCCTAGATATAGTCTACAGTAAAGCTAGTATCTTCTTTCATGAGATACACAGGCTGTAATACATTAGCCACAAATAAAAATAGAGGAACGTTGGTCAAATAGTATCAACATTCCTCTTTTTTATTTTATATAAATCTATTGGCAGTTAGTATGCAATTATGGTATACTATGACTGTAAAAGAAGAGCCCATCAACGTGTACTAGGCGTTAGGCTCATCTCGAATGATGGAACACGAAATGCCTAACGTGTTAAGGTCTGGCTAAACCTTATATCGTTAGGCATTTTACTTACTGTACTTGGTAAAGTTAAAATTGCTACAACCAACATTCCAAACTGTATCAATAAAGATGCGATTTCAAATGGTGTCATAGTATCACCTCCTCCCCTGAATAGAAGAGATGAGCCCAACTCACGTTGTAAGCTCTCTTAATTATAGTATATCATAAATTATACAAATCGTTTATATTATTTTGATAATTAATTACAAGAACCAAAGGAGTTATCCATGAGCACAAATTTAGAAGTAGGCATTGTAGGCCTTCCAAATGTCGGAAAAAAAGTACATTGTTTAATGCTATTACAAAAGGCTGGCGCAGAAGCGGCAAACTACCCATTCTGTACCATCGAACCAAATGTAGGCGTGGTAGACGTACCCAGACGCTCGTTTAGCGGTGTTGGCTGAGATGTTCGGTTCTAAACGCATCTTACCTGCTGCTATGCGTTTTGTAGACATCGCCGGCCTTGTGGCTGGTGCATCCAAAGGGGAAGGTTTGGGCAACAAATTCTTGAGCCACATCCGCCAAAGTCGATGCCATTGCACAAGTCATCCGTTGTTTCGATGACCCTAACATCACACATGTGGCTGGTTCCGTAGATCCTGTTCGTGATATTGAAATCATCAACACTGAACTTTGCTTTAGCTGACCTTGAAAGCGTAGATAAACGCTTACAACGTATTGCTAAATTAGCAAAATCTGGTGACAAAGATGCTCGTGTGGAAGCACCTATTTTAGAAAAAGTATCTGCTGCATTAGGGCGATGCTATCCCTGTTCGTGCTCAAGGTTTAACAGAAGATGAGCTAGAGATCTTTAAAAGACTTTAACCTTATTGACAGCAAAAATCTTTATACGTAGCCAATGTGGGAGAAGATGAAGTATCCGACTACTCTGGCAACGAATTTGTCAAACAAGTAGAAGAGTATGCAGCGAAAGAAGGGATCTGGTGTAGTTGTAGTATCTGCTCGCATCGAATCTGAAATCGCTGAATTATCCGACGAAGAAGCAACTGCTTTCTAGCTGACCTTGGTTTAGAAGAAAGTGGCTTAACAAAATTAATCAAAAGCTAGTTACTCCTTATTAGGTTTAATTAACTACTTTCACAGCTGGCGAAATGGAAGCTCGTGCCTGGACTATCGTGAAGGCACAAAAAGCTCCTCAAGCAGCGGGGAAAATCCACTCCGATATCGAAAAAGGCTTCATTCGTGCGGAAATCGTATCCTTTGACGATTTAGAAGCTTGCGGTAGCCAAAATGCTGCCAAAGAAAAAGGTCTTGTGCGCCTAGAAGGCAAAGACTATATCATGAAAGACGGCGATGTAACGCATTTCCGCTTCAACGTATAATACTATAAAGCATATACAAGACACTATCACAGAAAAAGCTAGGCACTGCTCTCGAGTGCATCCTAGCTTTTTCAATAGTCTATATCGACAACATGTCCAAGCACTTTTGTCGACATCATGATCGCTTATATTCTATGGGGTCTCTTTTCCCCTTTTTCATAATAATACATATGAGAAGGGGTTATTTTATCTACTTCAAATATCTAAGCACATCTTCCATGTACTGTTTCTTCTACACCGATAGCAAGTCACTGGGCGCTAGATAGTTCTGGTGGCACTGGCATCAACTGATGAGTGACTCCATGGTCCCCTCAACATCTTGTGGGCTCTATCTGCAAAAGTAGTAAGAGCTAAATAGAACGAGTACTGTTTTTGTCGACCCTCATCTGTCTAGCTGTATCAGGTTTCTTACTATCTACTGCAAAGCAACGTTCACGTGCCTCTACCTCATTTCAATCTGTCCAGTTCTATCTGCCAATGTTACCACGCATCTAATTACAATGTAACAAATGGCTCTTGCATCATGCTTTCTGTAATAGCATACAAAGTTTGTAATAGTGCCCTACTTGTACTTTGTCTTTCACCCTCATAAAAGTCTAAGCAAATACCACAACCACCAATATGTCACTCCGACTGATTCTAAAAGCTTTAAAGTTTTCAATGTGTTCAGACCCTTCTACGAGCATTTTTCACAGCACTATTAATGCAATAGATCGCTTTCGGTTTTCACATCCGTTTCTGTCAATACATAGAGGAAAGATTTTCATCAAATTACGAGCCCTAATCTACGCTACCTTCTCCTAAATAGTCTTTTCGTTAGAACAAAGCACTTTTTCACCCTATAGCAGGTGTGCTGGCATGCATGTACGGCGTTGGCATCTCTACAATTCAGGAGACTCCATATCTTGTGCTAATCGGCGCCCCATAGCCGCTTTTTCTGCTTTTGTTTTTCATAAGCTGCAATACTACGCTCTAAACTACCTGTCCCATTTCGTCATATAAAATGGGAGCATCTCCTCAGCAATCGTTGTATTTGTTACCACCTTTCCCTAGAGGCGCAGCAAATTCATTTTTCAAAAATATCTTCCAAATCTAGGTCATTCTAGATCATTAGACGTTTGGATATTCAAAGCACTAGCAGTAGCCAACTTTCTGCTGTCACAGCAGTTGGTGGAATCAAAACAACGATATAATTACCTTCTTGCTCAACACATGATTCTCGTAGCCTCATATTCCCCTAATTTTACTACATTGTCGCGCTCACATCATTGTCCACTAAATGACTTTTCACATAGGTAGTATCCATCCGAATCCATCGCTTTTTGCTTCAATCACTGGCTCTGGGCATGCCTTTGCCTCGCATATCTAACGTAACTTCTTTATTTGACATATACTTGCTTTCCTTTCCTTTCTGCTGACACGACCTATGATGGCGGCGTGCCTGATTCCCTGCTACCTGTAACTCTGAAAGCAACCTGTCTCCTTCATCCTCACTACAAGCAAACAATAACCCTCCTGATGTTTGCGGTCAAAACAGATATCGCTCCACACTCGGGATCTAAACTGACGATCAAAGTCCACCATCACTAGATAAGGCTTTACGGTTTCCCATAGGTTGCCGCTGGACTAACCCATACTAGCTGCCTCTAGTACATCTGTGAACAGAGGTAATGTCTCTCGCATCAACTCCATAGATACTTCACTAGCTCGTGCCATTTCAGATACATGGCCAACAAAGCTGAAAGCCCGTGATATCCGTACAGCTGTGAATCGAAAACCTGCAGCCACATCTCGCGCTCATACGATTTAAACGTACACATGCTATCTATAGCCTCTGCACCTTGAGGAAATAGACTCCCCTTTATCGCCGTATTCATAATTCCTGTTCCAATCGGCTTTGTAATAATTAAGACATCACCTACTTGGGCCTCGCATTCGTCCAAATCGACTGAGGATTCATGAGCCCTGTCACAGCCATTCCCAAAGAGAGGCACTTCATTTTTCGATACTCATGACCACCAAGAAGAGCTACTCCAGCCTCTGTAAACACCTCATTGGCCCTTCTAAGACCGTCTGAAAGGTATGCCTTCTTTCACTAGAGACACAGAAAAGCCACAATATTTCACGCGGATATAGTGTTCCGCCCCATAGCATATACATCGCTAAAGCTGCATTGCAAGCAGCCACTCGACCATAGAGTCTCGGATCTGCTACTGGGAGGTGTGAAAGAAATCCACTGTCTGTACAAGTAGCTTGCGTATCACTAATACGATATACACCGCATCTTCCATCCCAGCTGCATCGGTCAATACTGCTGGATGGCTAGGCATCTGTATATGTTGTAATACATCAGCCAATATGTGAGGGCCAATTTTACAAGCACATCCACCTTTAGTTGCATACGTCCTCATATCTACCATGCGCACACCTCCCAAACACACAATATCCCTTACAATACATCACAGCCCTATTAAATGGTATGTACGATCTCACTCTATATCACTGGACGTAACTTTTCTAGATAGTATCTTTTTCACACTTTTTCAAATTTTTGGACGAGGTATCATCACCTGATGTCCACATCCTTGGCAGACAATCACGAAATCAACACCAGTTCGTTTGATTTCCCAGTTCGTACTTCCACAGGGATGAGACTTCTTCATTTGTACCACGTCACCTACCTGATATTTTACAAATCCCATAGGATCCTCCTTTATTCTGTGTATTATGAATATAGTATACCATCTAACAATAGATTTCTCTACAGTCATCCTACAGCTCTCAAGACATTGACAAATATTCCTATCATATTTTCTGTCTATTATAAAACCATATCGTTACACTACACCCTCCTATGTATAGAAACCCTTTATATAGAGCCTTTTCTATTTATTATCATTTCATCCGTTTATGAGTTCGATTCTCAATTTCTATTTTGTGTAATCCCTTTATTTTTAGGGATTTAATAACCGATAAACCCTTTATTTAAGCCGATTGAGAGGTTTATCATTTACATTTTTAAATTTTTCTAAAAAGACTTGCATTTCTCATTTTTCATAGTCTATAATGTAATCAACAATGATTATTCGTTAAGTAACGAAATCAATAGGGAATCAGTCAAGTGGTTGATTCCATTAATACAAATAAGTGTTTATTTTTAAACAAACTATGTAAAAAGTACATGGAGGAAAGAAAATGCCAGAATTAAAAGGTACACAAACAGAAAAAAATCTTCAAGCAGCGTTCGCTGGTGAATCTCAAGCTAATCGTAAATATACATACTACGCAAGTGCAGCTCGTAAAGCTGGTATGAACAAAATCGCTGATTACTTCGAAGAAAACGGCAATCAACGAATCCGCTCATGCTAAAGTATGGTTCAAATTGTTACACGGTGGCGATGTAAACTCCGACGTAGCTATCAACTTAAAAGATGCTGCTGCTGGTGAACACTACGAACACACTGTAATGTACCCAGAATTCGCTAAAGTTGCGAAAGAAGAAGGTTTCGCTAAAATCGCTTACTTATTCGAACAAGTTGGCGTAATCGAAGCTCGTCATGAAGAACGTTACCTTGACCTTGTAACAGCTGTTGAAGGTGGTACAGTGTTCAAACGTGAACAACCAGTTGCTTGGATCTGTGCTAACTGTGGTTACATCCACATCGGTGAAGAAGCTCAAAACTTTTGCCCAGTATGTGCTCATCCACAAGCATTCTTCTCTCAACACGGAGAAACTCTTATCTAATCTATAACCAAGTGGTTTCTTAGATAAGCTCTATAGATTTGTATCAAGTGATACACAGCAATCACGATAAGAACTAAGTAGTTCTAAAGATAAGTATCTTACATATGCAATATACTAAGTAGTAATAAGATTTACCCAAGTGGGTCAATTTACATCATCATTTCCCAAGTGGGTTAGATCTAGTATAGGGTATACTAAAAGCGACTGTGAAAAACAGTCGCTTTTTGCATACTAATCTATGCAAACTTATGACTATCACCTACATAGTAGATATAACTATCTATTAGTATTCATCATCTTCTCTTCATATTAGTGGGATATACTTTTGATACAAGGTCTACTTTCTAGATGAATGCTAATCACAATAATATGTACCAGAACCTTGTAAGTAATCGTTTTCTAAAATATCTCTACGATAATTGTAAACATTACTACACCCTTACCTATATTTTATACACAGAATGATGAGAAGGAGACACTTATGAAACGTGCACTACTATTAACAACACTAGCTATGACGATTGGTTCTTCCGTATTTGCATCCTCTATGAATTATCCAAATTTTCAAAGCGACCACAAGCCAACGTCTTTTAAAATGGCATCCACTGAAGATATGAAAGCGTACCAAAAAGATTTAGAAAACTATTTGGCGAGATACAGATGCCATCATCCAATCTTTAATTACTAAAAAAGAGCTGCTATTGATGCGTACAATGCAGGTGTTCGTGAATATAATAAGGATGATTTTCTTTCACAAAGATCGCATCGATCCATATTCCTACGATGAAAGCTATTCACAAACAAAACGGGGTAGGTGGTCACGCATACCATACCTTTGGTGACACCGTGATCATCACAACAAACACCACTATCCCTATGGTCGAAGAAAAGAAAAGATCAAAAAGGATGAAGATGATGCATTTGCTCGTATGATGCGCCGCATGGAGCATCATTTGAGGTGTTGACCGTTGGTAGTTAGCCTCTATGCCCCATTAAGTGCATACATACTATCCCCTTACTGATATACTCCCTGCTATAATAAAAGCCTCTATCCATCGATAGAGGCTTTTATTTTGTATATACTAATAGATAATTGTCTAGTTTTGTACCCTACTAGAAATATATACATACAAAAAGACTGTAACTATCTATACAACAGATAGTCGCAGTCTTTTATATACTCATATTACTTTCACTATATATACATACTATATAGTATACCGTATATTATCGAATGGTTTTTGTATCATTAAATGCTTCTTGGTCGAAGGTACCTTGTAATCGATCCACTACGATAGCATTCGTCATGGAACCACTTACATTCAGCATTGTCCGACCCATATCTAAAATCGGATCTACCGCCAAGATTGGAGAAATTGACCCGAAGAATCCACCCATACCTGTACCCAGATAAGGATACAGAAGCAGCCATCGTAGCTGTGCCAGGAACGCCTGCAATACCTAAGGAACCAATAGCAATGACAATAACACTCATAACATACATCGTAAAGTCTGAGTGGTACACCAGATACACGAGCAATATAGACAATACATAAGGCTGGGAAGATGCCTGCACAACCTTGCATCCCTGCTGTCGTACCAAAACTTGCTACCGTATTAGCTGTCGCTGGGTTAACACCCAATTTTTTCGTTAAGGTTTCTACTGTTAATGGTAAGACACCCATGCTAGAACGAGATGTAAAAGCTAAAATCAATGCTTCTTTTGCTTTACGGAAATACATCAATGGGCTGACACCGAATAGAATGAGCAAGATAGATTGTACCACTAACATAATGGCCACACCCACATAAATTAGAACGATGAATAATCCCATATCTGCAATAGCACCAAATCCTTTTTGTGCTAATGTAGTCGCTAATAAGGCAACAACACCGTATGGCATTAATCCAATAATGAAATCGGCTACCCAGAAAATCAATGTATACGCTTCATCAAATAATTTTGTAAAAATCGCTAAATCGTTTAGCACCATGTTGTTTTACTAAGCGAGCTACACCACCGATGATAACACTCAAATACAACAATGGCGATAACATTTGTTTGTGCCATTGCATTCACAGGGTTAGATGGAATCAAAGCGCGTAATGTGTCCACAACTGGTTTTACTTCACGCATTTTAGAATCCCCAGCAGCACCCTAATGTACCATCACCTAGGCCGGTGAAAGATCCCAATGCTAATCCAACAATCGCCGCAATACCTACCATCACAAGTGCTACAATACCTGTAGAAGAAACTAATCGTTTTAAATTCGCATGCTTATCCATATGCAAGATAACATATACGATAGAAATGAAAACTACTGGAATGACTAACATTCCGAATTAAATCGATAAATCCGCCCCCGATAAGAGAGACCACTTTGTACTTTCTTTAATAAATACTACATCCATTGGGTTATTTGGGAATCCGCAATAAACTGTACTGCGACCCCAAGAATAGCACCGATTAATGTAGCAATCATAACTAGTGTACCAAACTGAATATTTCGTCTTTGTAAAAATACACATAGCCCAAGGGCAATCACAAATAATACCAATATTCCTATTGTCATAGGATCACTAATCATGAGAAATTGTTGAAAAATGGTATATCCATGCTAATTACTCCTCCTTTTCTAGACCACTCTATAGTCCTTCTAACTTCTTTTTGTACTTACTTCTATTGCAAGTTATAACATGCAACATTATAGCACTCTATCCCTATACGGTCAATATCCTATGTATTTTATAGGTTAATAGTTAAAAACTATATATTTCCCAGTATTCATGCATTTCTATTCTAAAATCAGAGTATTTTTAGCATTTATATCGATAGAGTTCTCAATTGTATATATTATACATAACTGTGCTAGTTATCCCGCATCTTATGCATAAAAAGGCATATGCCAAAGGCATATGCTCTCTATCTGGCGGAGAGAGAGGGATTCGAGACCCTCGGTACGGTATCACCGCACACATGATTTCCAATCATGCTCCTTAAAGCCGCTCGGACACCTCTCAAGTGAATACTTAATAAGTATAAACTATACAGCACATTTCGTCAAGCACTTTTTCCACCAGAAAGTGCAGTTACAATTGCAACCTCCCTCCCTGTGAGGAACGCAGTTTTGCGTTGAACATCCTGTGACTCTGTAATTACCTAATAGATACAAACACCAGAAAAAGCGCCACATGTTCCGGGAGCAAACCTACCGTAGGATCAGTTTGCGGAGGAATGTGCGACGATTTTCCTTGCTCTAACAATAAAAAGTCGCAGGATAGAATAGCAAAACAAGAGACGCCCCTACCGTAGGATCAGTTTACCGAAGAATCGTTGCAACCTTCACTTTCCCCGTGAGGAACACGGTTATGAGTAGCAGCCTTGTGGTGGTCCTACTACATAAATCACACAAACACAAAAGGCCGTAACAGACTCCTGAACAAACCTACCGCAGGATCGGTTTGAGAAGGAGTTTGTTACGGTCTTCCTTTGCTCTACGTAGTTAAAACCGCTACAAGCTGCATAGCAGCAAGAGACGACTTAGCGAGGCAAATACCCCAAATGCTGCATCAATATTTTCACTCCAATGATGATTAATATTACCCCACCAGCCATTTCTGTCTCTCTCGAAAGGCCTTTCATCATGTGATATCCACTGAATATACCTACTAAACAAACAAAGAAAAGTAATGACTCCCAATAGTGAGAGAAGCAAAATAGACATCTACATGTAGCAAGGCAATCGTCACGCCCACCGCCAAGGCATCGATACTTGTTGCTACTGACAGTGCTAACATTTCTTTCCAATCTACAGTCGTTGTATCTTCCTCTTCATCACTGAGAGAAGTACGAATCATATTAATCCCTAAATAGCCTCAAAGTAATAAAAGATCACCCAATGATCCCATTCATCGAAAATTCTGCGAAAATTGAGCACCTACGATAGCCCCAATAATCGGCATCACACATTGAAAGGCACCAAACAAAAATGCTAATGTTGTTTTTCTTTATAGGCAGAATCTTCTTTCATCTGCGTGGATTTACAAATAGAAACAGCAAAGGCATCCATAGCTAAGCCAAAGGATAAAAATTAAAATTTCTAGGTACGACACAGCCTCAAAGCAAAAGTGCCTGGAACCCTCAAGCACTTAATGAATATAAAAATAATGTCTTATCCAAGACAAAAATTCCTTTCTTACTACTTATCTTCTTATTATACATCACCTAAGGCCAATAGGGAATAGGCTTCTAATCCCATTGTAGAATCATTTTTCAATCTGTATAGTTCTGTTGTAATTCCTCATGCAATGACTCTAACACCTGTTTTGTAAAGAATAGGGCCTCACATCTGGATGAACCACAATGGCTACATCTGTTTTTAATCGACCAAATCGATATAGTTCTCGTAAGCGTCGTATAATCTGTAAGTACACTCGTTTCTCCCTTTTAATACATGCCCTGTCCCACCACAAGAGGAGCAAGTATCAAAGAGAATAGACGGGATACTTTGGCGTTCCCGTTTTCTAGTAATCTCCAGTAACCCCAAAGAGGTCATACCACATACAACAGTTTTAATCGGATCTTTCTTAACCAATCGATTCATCAATTGGACTAACTCTTCCACATCAGCTTTTGGCATATCGATAAAGTCACAGATAATGATACCGCCTAAGTTACGCAAACGTAATTGCCGGGCAATCATGTGAGCCGCTTCTAGATTCACTCGTTTCGCCACTTCACCAACTTTTTCATTCTTACCGCTATAATGTGCAGAGTTTACATCAATGACTGTCAACGCTTCTGTTTGATCAATTTGCAAAGAGCCCCCAGATGGTAAGTCAATACGATGGTTTAGCAACGCATCGATTTGTTCCTCTATTCCATGCGTTTTAAAGATATCTTCTTTTTGATTCCACAGAGTGATATCTATAGTGTTGCCAAATCGCCCAGCGCCCAACAATCGTTGTAACTCTTCATAGGCGGACACATCATCCACCATAATAGCACCCACGGTCGGTCCCATATAATCTCGAATGACACGATACCAAAGGTTTGCATCCTCATAGATTTCCGTCTTATTTTTGTGCTACTTTATATCGCTTTTTGTAGATGTTCCCATGTCTGATGTAAATAGGCCATATCATTGGCAATCTCTTTTTGCGATGCATCCATAGCGGCGGTCCGCAAAATAAATCCTACACCCTTTTCTAAGTACGGTTGTGCCATATCTTTCAAAGATTGACGTAGCTCTGGGTCTGTAATCTTTTTCGATATATGGATTTGCTTATCTTCTGGCAACAACACCATATAATGTCCTGCTAAGCTCACATCCGTAGTCACTCAGCACTCTACCAAGCATAGCGTCTTTCACGACCTGCACCAAGAGAACTTCGCCCCAACATGGACCTTTTTCTGTTTCCATGTTCTTGCAGATTCAGATACATTTTGACCGATGCCAATGTCAAGAAAGGCTGCGCTCATACCTGGCAAGACATTTTTTACAACACCTTTGTAAATATGATTCACACGATTCGACAACTGTGGTCGTTCATATATAATTTGTTGCAACGCTCCTGTCTCGTCCACAATGGCAAGACGCGTTTCCTCCTGCATTACATTGGCATATAATCGGTTCATAGTATCTCCTTATTCCACTTCTAAAGGTGTTATACACGTACCCTCTGTTTCAATCAAAATGAGCTTCACGATGGATGGAATAACTATCCGTCACAGGCCAACCATATTGGTCTTTTCCCAATTTCCACATATCGCCAGGCTTCATGGTTCCCTCAGGATACACACCAATCGCCATACGAATGGTTACCATATCGCCGTCTACCTTTGCCACCAATGGTTCTTTGATAAAATGCTTTTCACATCAATGGTTCTTGTCTTTTTCGGCTGTTACCTTTTTCGTAGACTACTTCTTCGGCGCTGTTGAAAAAGGCTCCAATAAACTGATCCCAGTTGGCCACTTCCGTCGCAGGTCCCTGTCACTTCATAGACCGCATAATTACAGATGGCCATCATCTTTTTCACTTTGTCCGGTATGAAATCGCCGTCTAACACTTCCAGCCCTTTTCGGTGCAGCCTGTGAAAGTCGATCCATCAATTCCTCCAAGGAACCTTCTTCTAAGACATCCATATCGCAATATTCAGCGCTGGCTGTAATACCCAAGGCAAGAGCAGAAGAAAAGCTGATTTTCATATGTGATTGAATCCTTCAGAATAGGCCATTTTAATGCCACTGCGACGAATCATACGCTCAATAGCTGAGGCATAATCTAAATGGGATAAGAATCGAAGTTCTTCCCCCTTATGTAAGGCCAAACGTAACTTTCTCAACACGTCCACCCTCCTTATAATCAATAATTGGTGTGCCCAACTCTGGACACGCATTACAGCCATTGCACGGTTTTGCGACGGCAATCCCATGTTAACGTACCATCCACAGCACGTTCCCATTCACGTTGTAAAAAGGCTTTACTTACTGTGTCATCAATATGTTCCCATGGCAATGCCTCTTCAAAACTACGGTCACGGCGCGCATAATAATCTGGATCAATATTTGTATCTTTGAAAGCTTGCATCCAAGTATCATATTTAAAATACTCTGTCCAACCATCAAACTTACAACCGTTTTTCCAAGCTTCGATGACAGATGCGCCAACCGTCTGTCTCCACGAGCAAAGATAGCCTCTAAAGTAACCCGTATGCCCATCATGGTAATGATAGGAGATATTCGATTATTGATGAGTGATTTTAAATAGCGTTGCTTGCGATGAATTTCCTCCACATCTTGTTGTCCATACCATTGGTACGGAGAATGTGTTTTCGGCACGAAGAAAGAACAACTCACTGTAACCTTACCATTGCGTTTGCCTGTAATATCACGATGCAAATCTAACACTTTATACGCTAAATCAGCAATGCCCGCTACGTCTTCATCGGTTTCCGTTGGCAAACCCATCATGAAATAGAGCTTTACTGTATTCCATCCAGACTTAAAAGCATTTTCACAAGCAGCCATTAAATCTTCTTCGCTAACCCCTTTGTTGATGACATCACGCATGCGTTGCGACCCCGCTTCAGGGGCAAAGGTTAAGCCACTTTTACGAACTTGTTGTACCTTTTTAGCAATATCAATGAGAGAATGCATCAATACGCAAAGACGGCAAGCTAACACTCACTTGTTTGTCTTTAAACTCTTCCATCAACATATCTACTAACTCTAGTAATTTAGAATAGTCTGCCGAGCTAAGAGACATTAAAGAAATTTCGTTATACCCTGTATTGGCGATGATATCTTTTGCCATCTGCAACAATCGTTCCGGCGTTCTTTCACGAACAGGACGATATAACATACCAGCTTGGCAAAAACGACAGCCTCGTAAACAACCACGGAACAATTCCAACACAGCCCGATCATGGACTACGTCTAAATACGGCACAATCGGTGCTGTTGGATAGTAGGAGTTTTCTACATCTTCGACGATGCGTTTTTTGACTACTGGTGGAGCCTCTTCTGCCAATACTTGCAACCCTTTAAAATGGCCTTCCTCTGTATATTCTGGCTGCGTACAAAGCCGGTACATAGGTACCTTCAATTAAGGCTGCCTTACGCAAGAAGGCCTCTTTGCCACCTGGGAACCCTTTCGCTTTTTCTGTCTTAAATAGTTCTACAAATTCCACTAGCCATTCTTCAGATTCACCGATAGACACAATATCAAAGAAGTCTGCTATCGGTTCAATATTATAGACACAAGGTCCCCCTGCTAAGAGCAATGGGAAAGACATATCCGATCTTTGCTATAGAACGGAATATCTGCCATATCCAACATATTTAAAATATTGGTATAGCTCATCTCATATTGCAAGTGTAAACCCTAACAAAGTCAAAGTCTACGAATTGGTGTTTTTGTTTCCAAGGAGAATAAAGGAATCTTACGATCTCGCATTTCCTGCTTTCCATATCATGCCAAGGCGCAAAGACACGTTCTGCCGCCACATCTTCTCGTTCATTTAACAAACCATATAAAATTTCTTTTATACCTAAATAGCTCATACTAACTTCGTACACATCAGGAAAGGCCAAATGCCATTGTCACATCCACGGTACTGTGGTCTTTCACAATGCTATTCCATTCCCCACCCGTATAGCGAGCCGGTTTTTCCACATGTTGTAACCATGATGGATCTAAGTGAATCATACAACCTCACAAGAGGCACAAGCCTCATTTCTAACAATTAAAAACATGCGCTTTTTTCTGGCGCATTACTATATTAACAATAAAGCCTACACTCAACAAATTGGTAGTCAAAGCGCTGACCCCATAACTAATAAATGGTAAAGGAATCCCTGTGACAGGGCATAATACCTGTTGTCATTCCCCACATTGACTAACACTTCAAATCAGAAGCATAGAGCCAATGCCCGTCGCAATTAACATACCAAAAAGGGATCTACAGATCGCTTAGCAATTAGAAAAACTGCGATACACAACTCACCAGCAGCAACCCTCAAGACTACACAGCAACCGAGGAGACCTAATTCTTCTCCTACTACAGAAAAATAAAGTCTGTATGGTTTTCTGGTAAGAAGTTCAGCTGACTTTGAGTCCCTTCAAATAAACCTTTTCCGAATAACAAGCCTGAGCCGATTGCAATTTTAGATTGGATGATATGATATCCCGCCCCAAATGGATCTACATTGGGGTTTAAAAACACCATAATCCGTTGCTTTTCTGATACTCTTGCAATACAAACCAGCTCAAAAGGGCATCTAATGCTACCATGGTTCCTACCATAATCTGCACTAAGCGCATGCGAATACCACTGACAAATAACATCCCTGCCAAAATGGCTACATACACCAACGATGTACCCAAGTCTGGTTGCTTGAACACCAACAGGCAGGAATTCCCAAAAACAAATACAGGAGTTAACTCTTTAAATGTATTTAACTTACCTACTCTGACTCTCTAACATATTGGCCAAACTAATAATCATCATTAGCTTAGTAAACTCGGAAGGTTGGATTGTAATGGGCCCGATTTGAATCCAACGCTGTGCCCCTAATGCAGATGTACCCACAATCATAACTGCTAACAACAATACTATTGTAGTTCCATATATCCACTTTCCATAAGGACGCAATCGTTCATAATCTAACCATTGCAAGCCTATAATCGCGATTAAATTTAACCCAAAGAACAGCAATTGTTTTGAAACTAATCCTGTCAATTGCAGCCCTTCTCGATTGACATGTGTAGCACTACCAATGACAACACATCCAATGAGGATCAGACTAATGGTGACAGTACTAGAATCCAATCCCATTCTCGTATAATTCTTTTGCCACATAATGTACTCCTAGTCTTTGTTATCTTTCGTCTCTGTCTTAGATGTTGAAGTATCTTTATTATCGTCTTTTCCATCTTCTTTTTTAGTCGTCACTGGCTGTACTGGCTGTTTTGGTATATGGAAATACTCTTCCAAGATAGGACGGACAATAGATCCTGCAGAAATCGCTCCGAATCCGCCTTGCTCTACCAATGCCACTACTACAATGCAGGGTTTATCATACGGTGCATAGGCGACAAACCAACCATGGTCACGGCCAGTAGCATTCTCGGCAGTACCAGTTTTTACCAGCTACTGCTAAGGATAACCCTTTAAAAGATTTCGCCGGCTGTACCACCCTCTAATGTTACATCACGCAATCCGTTGCGTACAATATCCATGACGCTTTTTAGAAACTGAAGAACACCCTAATTTCTTAGGTCCAAAGATTTCTTCTGGTGTCCCATCTGCATTGTCAATACGACTCACCACATACGGTTGATAGCGATCCCTCCATTGGCAATTTCAGACATAACAACTGCCATCTGTATCGGCGTTACTAGCGTAAAAGATTGTCCTATGGCAGCATCAAACGTTTCGCCTAAATACCAGTCTTGGTCAAATACTTTTCGTTTATATTCAGGGACTAGCTATATTGCCTGTACCTTCATCATATAACTTAATCCCCGTTTTTTCACCGAGACCAAAAATCTTCGCATATTTATCGATATTTTCAATCCCTAACCGATTGCCCATTTCATAGAAATACACATTATCTGACTTGGCCAATGCCTTATTAAAATCTAGCCATCCAAGGGCTTCTCCTTCGGCATTTTCGCTTGTCGATCAACCAGTGCTTACCACTGTCATAAATCATTTCATTAGGCGTCACCTTTTTCAATTCTAAAGGCTGCCGCACCTGTAATAATTTTGAAAGGAGACCCCGGTGGATATTCACCTGTGACTACTTTATTTTCAAAGGGATGGTTCGCATCTGTATTCAACTGATTCCACTGCTCTGTAGTGATCCCTTAGCAAACCAGTTCGGATTAAATCCAGGCGCACTCACCATGGCTAATACGGCACCCGTATTAGGATCCATGCGACTACTGCAGCCCCTTGGCAGGAATCCCCTGTTTTCTTAGCGCCTCCAATTGATCATACACGGCCTTCTCCGCCACCTTTTGCAGGTTCAAATCAATTTGTTAAATGAATATTACGCCCTGGCACAGTATGTTTACGACCTACTTCTTCTATAGGGTCTGCCACTAGCATCGACCTCTACTTGTCGACCACCATCGACACCACGCAATACAGGATCATACATTTTTCCAGACCAGATCGACCTAATATCGTTCCCGGTCCGATAGAACCACCTGTATGTGTACCATCTAGCTCTGCTTGCTTGCTACTGCCAATTCGTCTTCACTCACTTCACCCACATAGCCTAACAATTTGCGAAGCCATCGTATCATGAGGATAATACCGAAGTGGCTCTACATCAACGGTAATCCCCGGTAATTCATGGCGATGCTCTTCTATTTTAGTGACTTTATCCAATGTCACATCACTAGCTAAACGAATCGGTTCATATCCGCCTTTATGAGCTTCTACTTTATCTTCTAATGTTTTTACAGGCACTTGTAAATACCTAGCTAGTGTCTGCAAAACTTGTGGGTCTGCCTGTTTGCCTGTAGGCAACATAGATACCATGTACGCCGGACGTGATCCTACCACAATTTGACCATTTCGATCATACATAATGCCCCTAGTAGCCGTCATCGACAACATCCGTAGTCGATTCCCCTCAGCTTTGCCTCTATAATAGTCACCTTCAATAGCTTGCAAGAAAAAAACGCGGCCTAAAAGGATTAGAAATATAATGACAACTATTGTTAGAAGCACATCAAAACGTGTAGTCTTCTTCTTTTTATATAGTGCTCTGTAACATAGCGTCCTCCTTTCTACCACATATATTCATCTTTTTCTTCCCACCGCCATAGTACGTGATGAATGACAAGCCCTATACAAGCATCCACTCCTATAGAAGGAATCCCATGATTCCATACATAGGTATACTAGATTACCGGTTCTTGATACAACCCATAATAAGCCCACCTGTACCAACATCACCAAAGAGCTCTAGACCTGTCCACCATGCACTCGTGTACCATTTGCTCTTCATAAATCGTATGGTTCATAGACCTAACATATAGGTCACTACCGCATAGGATACCACATGTAACCCAAAATAGTTTCCAATAAGCACATCTTGTACAATACCGCCTACCAATCGCCAATATCATCCCCGCAGGTCGGCCTTTCAATATAGCTACCACAATGGCGATATCCATCAATATAGGAGCGCAAGATGGGTAAACCATCTTAGTACCACTAAAGCTTGTCATAATCACAATACAAATCATCAGTAATATCAGCGCAAAATCGCTTCATTGTTGCACCGTTCCTTTAGCCCCTTCCACTTGATCTCGCTGTGTACGAGGAATCGAATTTAGGCTCTAATTTAGGCACCTCCGGCGTAGCCGTAAAGGATTCGATTATGACAAATACTTCTTCTAAACTTTGAAAGTCTACTGTAGGCTCTATAATCGCATGTTTTACAAAACCTTCTTCATCAGTAACAATGTCTTTTACATGGCCGAGGATAATCCCTTTTGGATACATACCTCCAAAGCCAGATGTCACAATCGTATCACCTTTTAGCACATCACCATTTAACGCAATATTCACCATTTGCGGTTCTAGCGGATGATTGCCGTACCTTTTTAAAATAGAAGCAATTCTAGACTCTGGGCGCTGCACAATCACTCCTGTAGCCGACCTTGGATCTAGAATCGTTTGTACTCTTGCAGAATGTTCATATACATCAGATACAAATCCTACTACACCACGTGGGGCGATAACCACCATATTCGGAGCAATCCCATCCGCTTGTCCTCTGGAAATAGTAAATGTATCAGTCCAAGCACCCTCGATCACGAGTCACTACTGTCGCCCCTATCATAGAAAATTGTGGTTGCTCCGTTTGGAACTGCAGCAATTGACGTAATCGAGGTTTTCAGCTACTAATTCATCATAGGCGGACTGTTTTTGTTCTAATGCGGCATTACGCGCCTCTAAATCAGAGGTATCTTTCACTCGCAAAATACCGGCATCTAGCACTTCAATCCCCGTATGAAGACCTTCTAGCAATCGACTCGCCCCATATGTGAATGGTGCCATCATATTTTCCAAGGCCACTGTTACAACAGGAACTTGGGTACGCTGCTTCCATATGAAACCAAACATACCTAATATACAGCATATAAGGACGATCATTGTCAGCCATTTTCGTTCGAGTTGTTGCATTAAGATCGCCCCTTTCGTAATTTTGCGCCACTAATAGCCTTTCAAGCCGTTCTACATCAGATGCTGCCTTTCCTAATCCCAAGGCCACCGTAAGGTCTGGTGCATCCGCAATACGAACAGGTACACCTAGCTCTTCTCGCATATGCAGGTCTAATCCTTCTAAGAGCGCTGTTCCACCTGTAAGTAACATACCACTTTCCATAATATCTGCTACTAATTCTGGTGGTGTTTTTTCTAAAATACTTCGAACCACTGCTACCATCTCTGCAATAGGTTGTCGTAAAATTTCATAAACTTCACTTTTTCGTATGATACAACGTTTTGTATAGCCCCGTCTCTGAATGACGACCAACAATCGTATATTCTCCTTCTACAGAAGGAGCATGGCCGTTCCCAATGTAAGTTTGATATCCTCCACTGTTTCATCAGATGCCATAATAGAAAACTCACTGCGGATATATTTATAAATCGCCTCATTGAGTTCATTACCACCTACTCGAGAGGTTTTACTGGCTACCTTTCCACCCATGGATACAATCGCTACATCTGTGGTACTACCACCGATATCGACAGCCATACTGCCTCTAGCTTCCATAATTGGCAAGTTAGCACCAATGCCGCCGCTACAGGACTTTCTAATAAATACGCCTCTCGGGCTCCTGCTTGTATAATGGCATCGGTCATCGCTCTTCGCTCTACATCAGTAATACCACAAGGAACCGCCATGACAACTCTTTGGGATCGTCGCACAGCCTTTGAAGCTTTATTCATAAAATATCTCAACATAGATAACACAATCCGATAGTCCACAATGAAGCCCTCTTTTAAAGGACTCATTGGTGCTAATGTTTCTGGATTGCGCAACAATAAACGATAGGCATCTTCACCTACCGTTACTACTGATTCTTGCTTTGCATCAGTAGCCACAATAGATGGTTCAGATACCACTACACCACGACCTTCTACAAAAATATGCGTGTGAAAGGTCCCAATATCTATTCCTAAATCTCTTCCTAATGAGAAAATAATCTCATCAGAATCTCTCTTATAAAGAATTCCGTATTCTATTAATTGTAACATACTTTAGGAAGATTATAAATACCCCTCGAACACTTATGTTCAGGGGTTTTGTTTGATATTGATTACTCAGCTGTGATCGTAGCTACTGGGCAAACGGATTCGCTTAAGAACCGCAATCCAATGCAAGTTTCATTGATTTCATATTTTAATTCGCCTTCAGCAATTGCTCCTACTGGACAAACGAAGCACAAGAACCGCATTTAATGCATGCATCACCAATAACGCATGAGACACCTCCATAAAAATACATATTCGCTTCAACTTTATAATTATCATTTACGTAAGGTGCTTACCTTTTTACATTCTCATTATTGCGTGTTTTTGTGTTGTCAAACTTTTCTATATATTTTCTATGTGATTTTAACATCTATTTATACGTTTTTCGTATTATAAATCGCACTGTTAAGCTATTTGATAGGATTTATCATTTAAATCATCAAAAACAAGGTCTACTCCATTTTATTTATAAATTCTCAATTAATATTATCAATTTCATATTTGCGGAACGATTATATTATCAAATAGAACTCAAAATAAATTTAGGAGTATCTAAATCCATAATTAGATACTCTAATAAACACTGTCTCTTCAGTAAACTTTCTCTATTGTATAGAAAGTTATTATATAATACCACCTACATACTGTGATCGCGTTCTGTTTCATAGGAGAAACTTTCCTCTTAATCTTAAACAGCCGCATTCTATGATGAGTCATCAGCTGTATGCGATAAGAGCACTCCTAAATCGACCCGTAGTACCTGCAATTAAATATAAAATTTGCAACGTGGTACCAAGACTCCTTTGGCTCCTTCAATCTTAAATAAGCTTGAACTAATACCACAATTCCTTAAACGCTATACGAAAACCCTTTGCTTCTACGTATCCAAGCAATTTTGACCTAAACAGACGCAATAATCCCCATAGGCATGGCACTGAATCAATTGCCTTTTACATGACTACTCCACAGGAATACACCTCTTTTCAAACATGAGATTTAGAACAAAGACTCCTTACTAACTGTATTATATACAATATGTTTTAAAATTCAAGTTATTTTATAGTATGTATTACTAACGAGTATGTATCTTTCAAATTACTGTATATGCTTCGTTAGCTCCGCTTGCCTATAGTATCTATGTACAGAGGTAACAACAGTGTACCTACTATTTCGTCTCTGCCTGCACTACCAACGAGTTGGCCACCTATTTCCTCGTACTATCAACTGTATCAATTACTATCAATCTTTACAGATGTATCATAGATGTAAACGTTCTCTTTATAGTTGTTTGGTCTGTTGACCTCAGGAATACTTCATTTCTATACAGAGCCGCCAACTGTTTGCCGTCTTGAACTGGAAGCTCCTTTGCTACTACTGAGCAAACTAGAAAATTTACTACTCTCAGTATCATGCACTTTATCTAACTTAGAGTGCAATGGTTGCAATCGTTTCTCCAATCCTCTTAGCATATCTGGCTGATAGGATCCTTCCTTTGTATATTCTAATGTCGTCACATAGCGATGCTGAGGATCTGTTTTAGGAATCAAATCTAATTCAAAACGAACTGGCAATGGATGCGTCTCATCTTTCACCTATAACTCCAACGGGCTGCCGTCATCCTTTCATCTGGTAAATACCCTCCAGTCACATACGGATAGGCCGCTACCTTTGGATCAAATCGCTTCCCACATTGACATACTCCGCATCTGAAAGTCCTTGTATTGGCGTGTCGCACAGGTCAATTCCACTCCTCCAGGAGACTCCTTCTTGCGGTTGATTACTACGACGTGTCACCGTCATCTGCTAGCACCATCATGTAGCTGTATATGCAAAGCCACTGTACTACCCTCAACAGCCTTGCTTAGATAAGCGTCACTGTATCTATCGTCTGTGCATGAAACTTCCCAAAGAAACTCAAATGTAAACTGCCCTTTATCACTTGTTACCACCGTTGTATGTTGAACTTCTTTGTTTGTCTGTGTCAGTGGTATTCCTACCACATCTGTACTAATAATACAGGTAACACAGTACAAACAGAACGCAGCACCTATTACAACCGTTTTTAAACCATATCCTTTCATGGGGCCTCCTTATAATATCTAGCATAATATATATCATTTTCATTATACATGGTTGTATAGTTTCCTATATGAGTGGGACTATGCTCTCATATCACATGTATATACTATCCATTATTGCATTAATGCATGATATAACCCTATATAGTATAACATAACCAGAAACCCTACGAATATAAACAGATAAAACGCCACAGGCTATCAGCTTATCGCTACATAACCTATGGCGTTATATCTTATGTTAACTACACCTATGAATCTTATAGTTTTGTCTAATGCTTGCGCTAAATCAGCAATGATATCGTCAATGTTTTTCGATACCGATGGATACACGCAATTGTTCTGGTTGTAACACCTGCTGTCAATTGTTCCTCAGGACTCAATTGCGCATGCGTTGTACTTGCTGGGTGAATAACTAAGATTTTTGCATCTGCTACGTTAGCAAGGTTAGAAAGATTTCTAGAGCATCTACGAATTTGATACCTTCTTCTTTACCACCTTTCACCGAATGTAGACACAGCACCTACACCATTTGGGAAGTATTTATCAGCCAATGCTTTGTACGGGCTGTTTGGCAATTCAGGATAATTCACGTAAGCGATCTTTGGATGGTTTACTAAGAAATCTACTACTTTACAGTGTTTTCTACATGACGTTCTGCACGCAGGACAATGTTTCGATACCTTGGATAATCAACCATGCTGCTGGTGGAGTGATGGATGCTCAGTGTCACGCAACAGTTGAGCACGAACTTTCACTGTGAAAGAGATTTGGAAGATCGCCGTATACTAAACCATTGTAATGTACGTCTCCTTCTACGAATCCAGGGTAACGACCGCTCGCTTTGTAGTCGAACTTGCCACTTTCCACGATGACACCAGCGATAGTTGTGCCATGACCGCCTAAATATTTAGTAGCAGAGTGAACTACTACGTCTGCACCATGTTCGAATGGACGGAATAAGTATGGAGTACCAAATGTGTTATCTACAATCACGATAATGCCATGTGCATGAGCGATTTCAGCGATTGCTTCTAAGTCTACCAAGTTAGCACCCGGGTTACCAACGGATTCTACATAGATTGCTTTTGTGTTATCATCGATGGCTGCTTTGAACTCATCTAAGTTATCTGGATTCACAAATTTTGTTGTAATGCCGAAACGTGGCAATGTAGCACTGAATAAGTTGTAAGTACCACCGTACAATGTGGAAGCTGCCACAATGTTATCACCAGCAGATGCTACATTTTGGATGGCATATGTAATAGCTGCAGAACCAGATGCTACAGCGATCGCACCAGCACCACCTTCTAATGCCGCTACACGACTTTCCAATACGTCTTGTGTAGGGTTACCTAAACAAGTATAGAATGGGACCTGCATCAGTTAAAAACAAAACGACCTGCTGCTTGTTCTGCATCTTTAAATACATAGGAAGTTGTTTGATAAATTAGCTACCACAGGAACCTGTTGCGTCTACTGTACTGACCTGCATGTAATTGTAATGTTTCAAATTTGTAATTGCTCATGTTAATTTCCTCACTATTCTTAAATCTTTACTACTATTTTACTAGGATTAAATAACCCAATCCTGTATATATGGTTGTTCATATTTTTCTCGACTGTAATTCACTTACTTCATGCGGTGTTTCTTGGTATACATAATAATTTAACCAGTTTGTATAGAGTATGGTTGATGCCGATCGCCATCGTATCATCAGGGTCTTTGTCGGATCATCATCAGGAAAATAGTTTTCTGGAATATCAATGTCCAGTCTAGCTTCCGATCCCGATCCTTACTCTTGATACAACGTATCTCGATCATATTCAGGGTGTCCAAAGATAAAAATATGTTTATTATCATAGGACCTGGCCACACCTACACCGGTCTTATCCGCGCGGGCTAGCACTTCTAGCTGAGGGTGAGCGTTAATTTCCTTTCACTCACCGTCGTATGCCGTGAATGAGGCATATAGAAGAGTTCATCTAGGCCACGCATAAGCATGGAGCTTACCATTTTGCACTTCTTGTTCGTACACACCGAATAACGCTTGGCAAGTCTTCCTTGTGAATACCAAAGTGTTTGTAAATTCGCTTGTGCTCCCCAACAGATATATAGTGTCGAGCATACATGTGTTTTGCTCCACTCCATAATCTCTGAAAGCTCTTGCCAATATTCTACCTCTTCAAAGGGCATCTGCTCTACAGGGGCTCCTGTAATGATAAGTCCATCAAAATATTCTTCTTTGATTTCATCAAATGTTCGGTAAAATGTTTTCAAGTATTCTTGTGAAGTATTACTTGATTTATAAGACGCTGTGTACAAGAAGGTGACTTCCGTTTGTAACGGCGTATTGCTCAATGCTCGCAAAAGCTGAATTTCCGTTGTTTCTTTTCTGGGCATCAAATTCACAACTACAATATGTAATGGCCTAATGTCTTGTGATTCCGCCCGTTCTGAGTCCATAACGAATATATTCTCTTGTGAAAGTTCTCCAATCGCTGGCAGTCCTTTCACCACTCGTATTGGCAATCTGCTCACCTCTCTTTCCAACTACATCTCTTTTTGGCGATGAATTAAGTATACTAGGATGTCCATCATATGTCAACAATATATGGACTTTTATCCTTATACAGGATACATATTATTATATAGAGGACAAGCTATAACACCATTTGTTCTCATATATTTTTATAAATGTATACCTCCCAAAACCCTTACATACACACTACAATAGTTGTATCCATAGCCCACTCCTAAGTGCAAATCACCTAACATCTATGATAATTCCCTGTCATACCCTATCACCCCTTAGATTAAACAAGTATCAAAATATACTATATCCATAATTCTATACACAGAAAAAAATGCAGCTGCCCTCAGGACAACTGCATTTTTGTATATATGTATTTTTAATTAATCTATGGTACACCTAACACATATAGGTGCAACATTCTCTAATCTCCACTTAGAATCGGAAGTCGCGCTCTCCTTCTTCCATTTGTGCAATATAGGCTTTCGATTTTTCTTTTACTAGATCATTTTTAATGGAATCTAATTGTACATCAATGACAGCATCTCCTACGGCTTTTGTTTCATCATCTGCATAATCTAGTAAATATTCCTTCAATGTCATCAACGCATTCGGTTGGCAACAGTTTTGAGATTTGTCCACTCTTCGCCAAAGCCATAAAGCGATCTCCTGTACGACCTTCTCGATAACAAGCTGTGCAGAAACTAGGCATAGCCTAATTCCAATAACCACTCTACAATTTCATCTAAGGATCGACGATCACTCGTATCGAATTGAGCAAATTTTTCTTCTTCGGGTTCTTCTTCTACATAGCCACCAACGGATGTGCAGAACCACAGAGATTTGGGAAATGCCCAATGCTAAGCCCCGCTCACGCATGGATTGACTTTCACGAGTAGACATAATCATACCTGCATATGGCGCAGATACACGAATCAAGGCTACGATTTTTTCAAAAATATCGTCTGGCACAGCATTACTGAAATCATCTACATCAATATCATCGGCTGGGCAAATACGAGGCACACTGATTGTATGCGGGCCTACACCGAACTTTGCTTCTAAATGTTTCCGCATGCCATCAACAAGCCTACGAAGTCGTATTTGTAATGTTCCAAGCCATAGAGCACACCAATTCCTACATCATCAATGCCGGCCTCCATAGCACGATCCATAGCCGTTGTATGGTATGCATAATCGCTCTTAGGTCCCGTTGGATGAAGAGCTTCATAATTTTCTTTATTGTATGTTTCTTGGAACAATGTGTACGTACCGATGCCTGCTTCATGTAATTTTGCGGTAATCTTCCACTTCACAAGCAGCGATATTCACATTCACACGGCGAATTTCACCGATTATCTTTTTGATGGAGTAAATCGTATCGATACATTCTAAAATATATTCCAAAAGTTTTCTAATGGATGTTCACCAGATTCGATAACAATTCGTTTATGTCCCATCGCTTCTAGAGCCATTACTTCTTCACGAACTTGATCTTGGTTCAATTTTTTACGAGTAATCGTTTTATTTTTCGCATGGTATGGGCAATAAACACAACCATTGATGCAATGGTTAGATAAATATAACGGAGCAAACAGCACAATACGATTGCCGTAAATGAAACGTTTGATTTCTTTTGCTAGCGCAAATAATTTTTCTTTATATTCTGGCAATGGGCATTCCAACATCACCATTGCTTCACGATGATTCAACCCACACGTGTTTTGCCTTTTCTAATATAGCATCCAACAAAGGTCTGTTCTCTTTGTTTTCTTCTGCATATTGTAATGTGGCTAGAATCTCTTCATGATTAATAAATTCTTCCGCCTTGGAAGAGTGTACATCATACATAGTAAACTCCTTTTTCTACTGACTTAGTGAATCTATGATAGCCTATATCCTTCTAGGCTTTGTCCTAATAGATTCGCTATACCGATTTTATTAGATATAGCACTCTCTTTATTATACTCCACTTAGTAGGCTATGTATACAAGATTAGTATGTATTTTTGAAAGCAATTGTTAATACTATGTATGCATAAATAGAAACACACGGGTATTCATCTGTTCATCATTTGTCAGACTGTATGTATACTTCTTATACACATACCACAGATTCCATAGTATATATCTAGCACCAAAATTTGCTAAAGAATCATATGACAGCACAAAAAGGCCAGCAGATATTGCTATCTAGTGACCTCTTATATGTGTTATTAAGCTTCTACAGGATATACAGAAACTTTACGGTTATAACGACCAGCACGTTCAAATGCTACACGGCCAGGAACCAATGCAAACAAAGTATCATCTTTGCCGATACCTACGTTAGCGCCTGGATGGAAATGTGTACCACGTTGACGAACTAGGATGTTACCACTTTTTACAGTAGAACCATCATGGCACTTAACTCCAAGACGTTTGGACTCGGAATCACGACCATTTTTTGTACTGGAAGCACCTTTTTTAGATGCGAATAGTTGTAATTGGATATTGAATAACATGTAGTTCACCTCCTATTGTTCACTCACTCTAACAAAATCACTATATTGATCCGCCACATTCTTAATACCAAGAAGCATGGTTTCTAATATAGTTTGTCCTCTTTCAGTAATGGGTTCTGAAAGTAGGATATCTAACTCACCGTCTTCTATACGATACTCCATGGATTGCTGAGCTACCTCATGAAGTCCTAAAAGCGATGTCTGTGAAAGCATAGAAATGGCAGCACTACAATATCTTCTCCGTGGGGACCTGCCTCAGCATGTCCTCGAAAATGACATTCTACAATATGCCCTTCTGCATTGCGTTTTCACATCAATGTGAGTCATGATAATTACGCCTCGATTTTTTCGATGCGAACTTTAGTGAATGGTTGGCGATAGGCCTTGACGACGACGATAGTTGGATTTCGCTTTGTATTTGAAAACCAAGATCTTTTTCGCTTTACCATGTTCAAAGTACTGTACCAGTAACTTTTTGCACCGTCCACAAGTGGTGTACCAACTGCAACGTCACCGTCTTTAACTACAGTTACAACTTCGTCAAAAGAAACAGTTCCTTCAGCTGCTACATCCAATTTTTCAATAGTGATTACATCGCCTTCGGAAACGCGATATTGTTTTACCACCAGTTTTAATAATTGCGTACATTATGACACCTCCTTGTATTCGTACTCGCTGAATGCGGTTATCTAGCCGAAGCCAAATATTATTGACCTCTTCATGCGGCTTGCAATAGTTGGGCATACCCAAACTATGACTAATTTATTATATATGATAGGACCACAGATGTCAACAGTTTTATAAAGAAAACACCCTCAATTTTTACCATTGAGGGCGTTCTATCATTCACGTTATTAACGATTAGTAAGGCACTTCTGTTTTTAGAGCTACACAGTTTTTAATCGCTGTTTCAGCTACTGCTTTTTGCCACTGCTAATGGAACACGTTTGTCGAATGCATTGGCTACTACGTAGTCTTCTGCTAATTCTTCATCTGTTACAAGAGCTGCTAGCGCCTCAGCGGCTGCCAATTTCATTTCATCATTGATTTCACGTGCTTGTACGTCGATGGCACCACGGAAGATACCAGGGAATACGTTTTACGTTATTGATTTGATTAGGCGCATCACTTCGGCCTGTACCCATCACGTACGCCAGCTGCTTTTCGCTTCTTCATCACATTACTTCTGGCACCGGGTTAGCCATTGCAAATACAATCGCATCATCTGCTAAGCTTTCTAAAATTTCTTTTGTGAAAGCATCCAGCTGCGAGATACACCCTAACAATACGTCTGCACCTTTAGCAATCTCTGACTAAATTGCCAGTTTTTGTTTCTTGGCCTAATGTTTTGATCAATTCAGCTTGAAGGAATCAAGACGTTTTGTAATCTTTGTTCAATACACGGAGCTTACCATTAAGGTAATATCGCGAGCGCCTGCTAAGTATAACAAGCGAGCAATGTTGGCACCTGCCGCACCAGCACCGTTTACAACGATTTTTACTTTGGACAAAGTCTTTTTCACAAAGCGAAGAGCTGCTTTTACACCTGCCAAACAAGCAATAGCTGTACCATGTTGGTCATCATGGAATACAGGAATTTCTAATTCTTCTTTCAAACGATTTTTCAATTTCATAACATTTGGGGAAGAAATATCTTCTAAGTTAATGCCTGCAAAGTTTTTGCACTAATTTTGCAGTGTTAATTAACACATCTGGATCTTTAGTATCGATTACTAAAGGAATGCAATCTACATTACCAAAACGTTTGAACAGTGAGGATTTACACTTCCATTACTGGGATCGCTGCGGCTGCTCCAATATCGCCTAAACCCAATACACGTGTACCATCGGATACAACAGCTACCATGTTGGAACGACATGTTAAATCGAAGGATTTATCTTCATCTTCTTTGATGTGAAGGCATGGCTCCGCTACACCTGGTGTGTAAGCTACTGTCAAGTCATGAGCATCTTTCAATTCATATTTTGTACCAGTTTGTAAGAAACCTTTCAGTTCCAAGCGTTTTTCAATTGCCTCTTGTTTTTACGTCCATGGTAAAACCTCCTAGATTTTCAATGATGGTAAGTTTCTACCGTAGAATATTTCCGCCATCTCTTGTTTTGAGTTGTTGGTTGATTTGTTTTGCGCTCTTTCAGCGTCAAATCTTCTTCAGTAATACCAAACAAATAATTATTAATATCGTACTCTTTCAGCATCATTTTGGTATGGAAAATATTTTTCTTGATACACATTCACATCGATCATATTGTAAAGATTACGAGTTCTAGAATTGATATAGTTTTTGTATGGAATTCATACGATGGTCGATAAATAATTTTTTTACCGTGAATATCGCGAGTGAATCACGCACTCTGTAATCTAAGCTAATGATATCGAGGTCAAAGCTATCAATTAAATAGTTCAATGCATTCAATGGAGAGATCTGTCCACATGTAGACACATCAATATCTGCACGGAATGTACTCACCCCATTGTCTGGGTGACTTTCAGGATAGGTATGCACTGTTAAATGGGATTTGTCGAGATGCATAACAACATCATCTTTATCCACATGTTCAACAGGCTCTTCCGAAATCAGAATGGTTACACTGAGCCCTTGTGGGTCATAATCTTGCTTCGCCACATTGAGTACATTAGCTCCAATAATATGTGAAACTTCTGTCAAAAATATCTGTCAAACGCTGTGCATTATAAACTTCGTCAATGTATTCGATATATTGGCGTTTTTCTTCTTCTGTACGCGTATAACAAATATCATAAATATTAAAACTCAAGGTTTTTGTTAAATTATTGAACCCATAGAGTTTCATTTTGTTTGATTTTACAGATGTATCCATAATGTAATATATGCCTTCCTTATAATACTTACCTTTATTATATCAGATCCCATCTATATATTCAAGTCTTTCGATATTTTTTTAACTATTATTATTAATTACTTAACTATTGTCTGCTGTAACTGCTCTACTAATGCTCGCAGTGCTTTACCTCGATGACTAATCGATTGTTTTTGTTCCATCGATATATTGGCCATCGTTGTTTTTAATTTAGGAATATAAAAGTGTGGATCATAACCGAATCCGCCTTTTCCCATTGACTCAATTGGATGATTCCTTCACAAGTACCTGTAGCTCGAACTAGCTGCCCATCTGGATTGGCCCATACTAGAGCGCATACGTACCGAGCTTGCCGTTCCTCTTTAGGCACCTCTGCCAACTCTGCCACAAGTTTTTTGTTATTATCTCCATCATTTCCATGACTACCTGCAAACCTAGCGGAATAAATACCTGGAGCACCTCCTAAAGCATCTACTTCTAATCCAGAATCATCAGCTACGCAAGGCAGTCCACAAGCCTCTGCATAATACATCGCTTTTAGTTCTGCATTTTCCATGAAAGAAGATCCTGTTTCCTCTGGCTCCTCCACATCTACGATGTCATCAATAGTCCGCACTTGAGATCCTAGCTCTTCAAAGGCCGCCGTAAATTCTCGAATCTTACCTTTATTACGTGTAGCTAAAACTACTGCTTTCGGAGATTTTTCACGACCTACCATATGACCTGCTTCGCCTAGTACGTCTCGTTGTATATCCATCAATTGTTTTGTGGCACTTTCACCCTAAATCTAACAATGCATTTAGTTCATTCCGAGTAAACGTTCCGTGCTCCCCCTGTGCCTTGCACTTCCACTAGTGACCTTTACCAGTACACCACATTCCTATCAACGATGGCTGCACTATCTTCTTCGTAGCATAAATCTACCATAGGCCCCTCTTGCCCAATCCCCATGGATATAGCGGCTAAATAGTCCGTCACTGGAAATTTGCCATACCATCGTATACTTTATGAATGGCATCCACTAAAGCCACAAATGCACCTGTAATAGAAGCTGTCCGTGTACCACCATCAGCCTGTAACACATCACAATCTACAGTAATGGATACTTCGCCTAATGCTTTCAAATCCACTACGGCTCGCAAAGCTCTACCAATGAGACGCTGAATTTCTGCAGTTCGACCTGTTTGCTTGCCTTTTGCCGCCTCTCTAGGTACCCAGTATGTAGCCCGTGGCAACAATGAGTATTCAGCTGTGACCCAACCAGTTCCTGTGCCCTTTAAAAACCGTGGCACCCGTTCTTCCACGCTGGCTGTACAAAAGTACTTTTTGTATTACCACATTCAATGAGGACGGAACCCTCTGCATAGGCAGTATAGTTTCTAATTATTTTTCACAGGGCGCACATCTTGAAGCCCGACCATCAATTCGCATCGTCATTCCTCTTTCCCCATCTATTGGATTACATATACCTATTATTATACACAATCTCATGGCTCATTGGCAATTTATGTTGGCCTCGGATTTGCCTTTTACTCTGTGAGTAAGCGGTGTTGGAATGTTCACAGAAATAGCAGAATGCGGTGCACCCCCGCCAAACTGTCCTACGTAAAAAGTTTGATCGATGGTACACCACATTCTGTCTAACATTCGTATGAATTTGTCGTAAACGCCTACTCACGTCACCGCACCAGCTATCGAAAGGCTAACATCTCTTGCCGTCGCTAACCGCTTGGCGATTGTGTATGATAATCGGCATATGAGGGATCCTCGTGAAGCCTGAGCGTCCGTGATATCGTAGTGGCAAATGCACAAATACAACATACCAGGGTGCAAACTATGTAATACTATTTGTACTTGGATATGTCGCATTTTCTTTGTTGTTATACTCGTAACATAGAGTTTAAGAACGCTTGTGTTCTTGGATTTTATGGATTACCAAATACATCTTCAGGGGTTTCCCTCTTCTTGTATCTTGCCATCAGCCATAAAAATCACTCGGTCTGCTACTTCACAGGCAAAAGCCATTTTCATGGGTGACGATAATCATGGTCATATTATCTTCTGCTAATTCCTTGATAGTTCGTAGTACCTCACTAGTGAACTCTGGATCCAATGCGAGAGTAGGTTCATCAAAAAGCATAATTTTTTGGCTTCATTGCTAATGCCCTGGCAATGGCTACCCGTTGCTTTTTGTCCACCAGATAAGGTACTCAGGTACACATCTCGCTTGTCCCAGAGACCTACTTTTTCTAGCAGCGCTTGTGCAATGGGTAATATATCACTATCTTTCATTTTTCACCATTTTCAGTGCCACCATGATATTTTCCAACACTGTCATGTGGAAACAAATTGAAGGATTGAAATACCATACCCATGTTTAATAAAATTTGTTGCTGTTCTTCTTTAGATACGTATACCGCCTCATTTGCATTGGCTGGTGTATCCACAAGGTCGCTCCATCGACGATGATGGTCCCTTTTGTATCGTTTCTGGTTGTCCTAAGCAACGAAGAAAGGTGGATTACCTGATCCAGAAGGACCAATGATGGACACCACTTCGCCTCGGTCCATGGACGGGGATACGTCCTGCAAGACCGCCAGTGATCACAGCTCTTTTTCAATATGTAACATGTCTATAAGCCATGGTTTCCTCCTAATCTTCGTAAATCGCCATACGACGTTCTAAATATTGGTATAACTTCGTCAATACAAATGTCATGGCCAAATAAAATACGCCGGCTACGATGAATGCAGTAATATCGAAATCTCGTTGTACAATGCTGCGTGATACGCAAAATATCATTCATGGCTAATACATACACCAAGGACGTATCTTTCAGTAATGTAATCGTTTCATTCGCTAATGGTGGCAACACTCGTTTGATGACCTGTGCAAAAATAATTTTTATACATGGTCTGTACTAGGTAAAGCCAATACTTTTGCCCTTCACTATTGTCCTTTTGGAACAGATTGAATGCCGCTGCGGAATATTTTCACAAGTACGCAATATAATTCAACACGAAGACAGCACCGCAGCCGTCATATCTGTGAGTTCAAAGCCATCAATCATGAATGGCAATCCGTAATAGATGAGCAAAATTTGCAACATCAATGGCGTACCACGCATAACATACACATAGGCATCTACAATAATTGTGACCACACAATTCGTACTCAATCGAAGCAGCGCCAAGAGGAACCCTCCTGGCACCGATAAGATGATGACAATAAGAACAATGACAAGGTCACTTGGAAGCCTCCTGCAATAGCCGGGACTATCTGTAACATATATTCCAATACATCCATATTTATTTATACTCCTCTTTTTGTCAAGATGGATGTGCTGCCAAACCATTTTTGCGCCAATTTGTCAGCCGTACCATCATTCATCACTTCTTGTAATGCAGCATCAACTTTTGCTTTCAATGCTTCATCTTCCTTGCGCATACCTACACCTACTTTTTCACTGGCAAAGGGCCTGTCGCTACCGTAAACACATTATTACCCTTTTTGCCAATTAAAATAACGACCTACCATTTCATCCACCACGACCGCATCAATACGGCCCAAGTTCTAAATCCATGAAAGCATTCACATAATCGCCATATTCTTTGATTTCTTTAAAGTTCTTAGATTTGCGGATCATTTTTACCGCTTCCAAACCAGTAGAACCAGATTGAACCCCTACACGTTTACCATCAGAGTTGTGATTTATCAGCAATACCAGAGTCAGATTTAACAGCGATGATTTGATCTCCCACGAAGATATGGTTTAGAGAACAAGATATTACGCTCTCTTTCTTTCGTAATGGTTAAACCATTCCACAACACATCAATACGTTTTGATTTTAACTCCGCTTCTTTACTATCCCAGTCGATAGATTTAAATTCTACTTCAGTTCCAATGCGCTTAGCTACTTCTTTTGCTAAATCAATATCAAAGCCCTACTAGTTCACCTTTTTCATCTTTAAATCCCATAGGAGAAGTTATCGTCTAAACCATATGACAATTTTCTTAGGCACTTCTGTATTCACATGCTTTGTGGATACCCCACAGCCCGCTACTAACCCTACAATTACCAATGCACTAGCCGCTGCTAATACTGTTTTAGAACATTTTTGTAACCAATTCATACTACTTCTCCTCTCTACAAATATGTAATCTCTATTTCGCAGTTACATTATACTTTAGTTAATTAAAGTTGTAAAAGAGATAAATAAAAAGTTCTATTACATATTCTAAAAAATAATTTTCTACTAACAAACTACTAACAGCTAAACATTTATGCAAAAAGCGATATAGTAGTGATCTACTAAACCATCATCGCTCATTTTCTCTTTACATATATTTTTATATTAATCCATGCTCTTTCGCAATAGCTGTTACTTCTTCTGCTGTAAAGTTAGTAACTTCTGCAATCATTTCTAAAGATAATTGCTTACGTAACATCTGAATGACAACTGCAGTTTTACCTTCGACTACACCTTCTGCCCGACCCTCAGCTATGCCTTCTTTCCAATATGCATAATGATCCATTGATAGCATTGAATATTCCTCCTCAAGCCTCACAATGTTTTGCTTCATCTACGGCACTTTCAATATCTCGTAGTAACTCATCTGATGCAGTTTGACCATCCACATAATCTAGGAACCGTTAACGGTTTTGAAATGTCATCCTTGGTACCTTTACTATACAACTGTCGCCCCATCATTTAAGAGGATATCATGTTCTTCCATACAAATATTTTTTAAAAAGTATACTTGTGCCGATTACCACTGAAAACAGAGACGTGCAAATAAAAATATATACAGAATCATTTAAGCTCATATACTTCTGACCTTTTTGCAAGTGATACATATCCAAAATACTTTGGTAAAAACATGTGCGCTTCACCAGCTCTTCCATATCTTTGCTAGTTTGCATTTCGATATTGAACACAGTTCCCATATCATCATTCACATACACATCTAAGCGGATACTTTTCGTTTCAAGCTCACATCCAGAGTTTTCTCCTCCTGGATGTAGACGATATCCTTAATAGAAATGTCAATAAACGTTCCAGTACAGCTTTACAAATCGGTTTCTTTAACATAACCTTCTGAAAGATAAAATTGTCTTGAATAGTCAATTCATCGAATGATTTAATACGCATGCAATGCCTCTCTTTTCATTCTTACTAAAAAGTATACCACAACTACAAGGCAGGTCGGTAGATATATCTAGCCTCATATAAATACACTTCTCTATGAAAGTAGATTTCCTAGAAAATTTCCTAACAGTGAATACTTTTCAGAAAATTTTTGTAGCCCCATTCAAGTGTTTTTATATCGCTGTAATGCACTAACACTTTCCCTTATCTTGATAGCTCAAGAACTGCAAGCTAATAGGAACTACATAAATGCCCCTGTATCTGTTTGGACATATAATGTTTTCCAATCTTCTCCTAATCCCATAATTCCTCGATAATGAACAAAGGTCAAGTATGGATCAGGCGCAAAGAATCGGTGAATCCGTTCTTTCACTAGTATAGGAGTTCGTTTGACAATGATTCCCTCTGTAGCAATATAGGCTTCTACATCATCTTGCTGATACATGCGAAGTAACGCATAGCCTGCAACGAAGGCACTCAATATAATCATCGTATGCCATCCATACCCTATTTCTCGATGCAACATCAAAACCCCATGATAAATCCCCCACACAGCTATCCCCGCATATAGCAGCTGAAATCCCAATACCATAACTGGTGAATTATGCAGCTCTTCTTGGATAGTTCCACAGGGAAACATCTCTTCTAAGTCTTCTCGTTTCATACTTTCTCCCAATATACAGATTGGGAAATAGTCACTACTATTTCCCAACACATTACATATATATAAAATCATTGAGTCTAATCTTGTTTGCTATCTAGGTCTCGATGAATTCTCAGAACTGGACTATTCATCCGTTCTTGTCGACTCTGCTCATCTTCTTCCCATCTTTGCTTCCACTCAGCCCACATCGCTTCCCGCTTTTTCTTATCATAGGCTGCTTTTTTAGCATCACGATCTACTACTTGCTTTACGGTGTTCCAGAACACTTTATCGTCATCCACATCACTAGGAAGCATACCATAGTTAAACTTTTATGCCGTCCACTGTCCCTCAGATCCAGGTTTATATAGCATTCCCTCTTCTTTTCTCACAATTCCTCTTCATTTCTCACATAGCCCCTACCAAATAATAAGGAATAATGCACAACCATTTGGCGATCTTTTGTTGTATCAAGCCATGCCATCCACGCTTCCGCCATATCCTTTTTGAACATCATAGAAACTGTGCTCATATCTAGCTTTAATGTTACCGTTGCATCAGAGTATATAGTCTTCACCGAGGCTCATTAAATTCTTTGGCACTTACTGATTGAAAAGACCTAACCATAGCACCATCCCTAACAATAGTATTTGTTTCATACTCGCTCCTTCACGCAACATCCATATCTGCAGTGAGTATCTGTATTATACACATGAAAGTCTGCTCTTTCATTTTCTCAACAACGAACAGTTGGGAAATGGTCCCCTACCATTTCCCAACATCCATCCTTTATATTCCAAATAGAGAACCTAAAAATGCCACCAATGGTTTGCCACACGATTACGCTTTTCAGCTTCTTTTTGCGCTGCTTTTTGTTTTTCCTCAAACGCTTTTTGCTCTTCTAACCGTTTTTGTTCTTTCCGCACGTTGTGCCTCTAATCTTCTTTGCGCTTCCTCTTCTCTTTCTTTTTCAAGGCAGCTAATTTAGCATCACGACCTACAAGGCCTTTAACAGCTAGCAAAAGTGCTTCATCTCCACTACTTGGCGCTGGAGTCAACGTTCTATTATAAAACACATTATTATACATCGTCTCATCTGACCCTGTTCTATACACGTATATTTTTCTTTAAAGTAATAACATTATTATTAAAGTTTATTGTATAGCCTTGTAATCGCTGTTGTCGCTCTGCAGGATGTATCCACACAGCCCATACTTCTGCAGTATCACTAACAGGATCATATACTATTGTATTCAAATCGATTTTTCCCGTATAGTTTGCATTGGAATAAAACCACTGCCAACGAGCTTCATTAAATTCTTTGGCACTAACTGTACTCAACAAACCTACCAATACCATTACCAACAGTACTATCTTTTTCATACTATAGTTCCTCCCTTAAACACTGTATATACCTATGGATACTATGCTCATTACCCTACTAAAAAGATGTAATGAAACACAGCTTGTGCATTTCATTACATCTTAGTATTACTTACGTCGTAAGCCCATTGCTTCTTCTACACGAGCTAATGTTACATTTGCCACAGCTGCCGCTTTTTCAGCACCTTCTGTCAAAATCGTATCTAATTCAGGACTATCAATTAATTCTGCATACCGTTCATGGATTGGTGTCAATGCTCTACTAATAGGTCTGCAATGTCACCTTTGAAAGTTCCATAATTTTGCCAGCATACATAGTTTCAATAGCCTCGAAGAATCTCCTGTTAAGGCATTATAAATACCCATCAAATTGGAAATACCTGGCTGTTTTTCTTTATCGTAACGCACGACACCTTCAGAGTCAGTAGCAGCTTTCTAATCTTCTTCACCACTACATCTGGTGTATCCAACAAGCGGATAGTTGCCCAATTATTATCATCGGACTTGCTCATTTTTCGTTGGATCTTGCAAGGACATCACACGAGCACCACCTACAGTAGTTTTAATTTCTGGCATAGCAAATACTTCGCCATATTTGAAATTGAAACGTTACGCCAAGTCACGAGTGAGCTCAATATGTTGACGTTGGTCATCCCCTACAGGCACATAATTTGTTTGGTATAACAAAATATCCGCCGCCATTAATGAGTGGATATGTCAATAAACCAGCAGGAATTGTTTTCCCCTTGTTTTTGCCGATTTATCTTTATACTGCGTCATACGCTCTAGTTCACCGATGGAACTTAAGGTTGTTAAAATCCAACCCAACTGCGCATGAGCCGGCACTTCTGATTGCACAAATAAAGTTACTTTTATTAGGGGTCCAAGCCTACTGCCAAATATAAGGCAGCAGGCTTCGAGTGTTGTGGATTAAGTCCTTTGGATCTTGTGGTACCGTGATAGCATGTTGATTCACGATACAGTAAAAACATTCGTGGTCATCTTGGAATGTCAAGAAGTTGCGAAGAGCGCCCAAGTAATTACCAATGGTCAACTCACCGCTAGGTTGTATTCCAGAAAATATAACAGACATAGTATCTCCTATTCTACGGTTACAGATTTCGCCAAGTTTCTTGGTTTATCTACATCAGCACCGCAGTGATAGCTGCATAATAGGACAACAATTGCAATGGCACAACGGCTAAGATAGGCACTGTGAACGCATCAGTTTTTGGCACGAAAATAGTATGGTCAACATATTTCGCCAATTCTTCGTCGCCTTTCATACCTACGCCGATAACAATAGCATCACGAGCTTTTTACTTCTTTGATGTTGCTCATCATTTTTCGCGTACAGACTCTTGTGTTGCCAAAGCTATAACAGGAATGCCTTCTTCGATCAATGCTAAAGTACCATGTTTTAACTCACCACCTGCATAGGCTTCTGCATGGATGTAAGAAATTTCTTTCAATTTCAAAGAGCCTTCCATAGCTACTGCATAATCGATTAAACGTCCTAAGAAGAACGCATCTTCTTTATATCCATAATGGTTCGCAAAGGCTTTGATTTCGTCTACGTTTTCAAAGATTTCATGAGTCAATGTAGGCAATTCTTGTAAATTTGTCAAAATTTCATATTTCACCGCATCATCAATGCGACCGTTCAATTGACCTAAGTACACAGCTAATAACAATAAGGCTACTAATTGTGTCGTGTACGCTTTTTGTAGATGCCACAGCAATTTCAGGGCCTGCCCAAGTGTAAATCACTTGATCCGCTTCACGAGATACGGCAGAACCTACTACATTGGTGATCCCCAAAGATTTAGCACCTAAGCGTTTCGCTTCTTTCAAAGCAGACAATGTGTCGCTTGTTTTCACCAGATTGGCTGATGACGATGCACAATGTATCTTCATCCGTTAATGGTGTCCGGTAACGGTATTCGGAAGCAATATCTACTTCTACTGGAATACGTGCCAATTGCTCGATGTAGTATTTCGCTACTAATCCTGCATGGTACGCCGTACCACACGCTGTAATCAAGATGCGCTTGATACCTTTCACTGTGTCTGGTGTCCAGTTTAATTCATCATACACTACTTCTAGCATCTTTTATTAATACGACCGCTCAACGTATCACGAATCGCTTTTGGTTGTTCGTAAATTTCTTTTAACATGAAATGTCGCATAGCCACCTTTTTCAGCCGCTTCTGCATTCCATGTGACATGATAAATGTCTTTTCGTACTGGTTGACCAGCTCGATCAGTGATTGCCACGCTATCTGGTGTCACAATAACAACTTCGTTGTCGTTGATGATATATGTTTCACGAGTGCGTTGAATAATAGCTGGGATGTCAGAAGCGATGAAATTTTCACCTTTTCCCCAAACCTACTACTAAAGGATTGTCTTTTTCGTACAAATAATTTTTATTTGGTTCGTCCGCACAGACCATCGCCAAAGAATAACCTCCATCGATACGTTCTAACATGCGGCGAACGGTACTTTCAAAGTTGCCATCATACATATCACTCAATAAGTGAGCTACTACTTCTGTATCTGTTTCAGATGTAAATTCAACACCTTTTGCCAACAATTCTTCTTTTAATGGCATGTAGTTTTCGATAATACCATTGTGTACTACGGCAAATTTACCATCTGCACTTGTGTGCGGGTGTGCATTCATATCGCTTGGACGACCATGGGTTGCCCAACGAGTATGACCGATACCGATATGACCTTGATTAGGATCTGCTTGTACCACAGCTTCCAAATTCGCCAAACGGCCCACTTTCTTTTGCACTTTAATCACATGATTATCGCCTACTACTGCAATCCCTGCAGAATCATATCCACGATATTCTAACTTCTCCAAACCTTCCAGCATAAAATCTGCTGCATTTTCAAATCCAATATATCCTACGATACCACACATGGTATGTACCTCCTAATTAATTCATTACTGTTGCTTCTGAAAGTAGCCTTTGTGCACCTAGTTACCTTGGTGTTTTGCTCTACTTCTACGACTGAAGCTAGCCGAGAGGCATCCGCTGAATTTCGATACTCCTCTACCTCGTCCACTGTGAAAGCTGTCTCTTTCCAGTGCGTGCGCTATTCGCCTGTACTGAATTTGGTTCCTCCTTTCTATGTGTTTCGACAGTTCTTTTTGACTATGCCTTCGTGTATTAAAAATAGCAATAATCAGTAGTATTATACTTCATATGAGTAATAACTGTAAAGAAATAAACGAATTTGTATGAACGGCATATTATTTAGAAGAATTAATAGTTTTATTACACTATATATAGTATCTAACCCTGATTTTCTTTGTTTTATATAGTATATATTATGAATATTTTACACAAAAACTATTTTCATTATGTTTTTATTCCATACTAAACTGCTAAAAAGCTAGTTGATTACGATTGTTCTAAAAAGCTCTTGTAAATATCGCTCAACACAGGCTCTACCTTCCACGGAATAAGGCTTTAATAAAGTAATAAAATCTGTATCCTCTATAGGAAAAATAACATTACCTGAATCCATGTAAGTATCTTCGCAGCGTTTAAGAATTAGTTGTTTATTGTCAAATTTTCTTGATGTAAATATTCCAAACATGCCTCTTCTAGCACTAAATCTGCCTATAAGCTGATCAATTTCAAGGGTTTGAATATCATTAGAATAATTCTTACATTCAATAATAATTATAGGTGCTGAAATACCATATGTCGTTTTTCAAACGATAAAAAGAATCCTGTCTCCGCACAGAAATAAAATAAGGTTTCATTACATTTCAGTACATGCTAGAAATCTTGATTTTTATGCAATTTTTGAAATTTTTGAATTCCAGTAGATTGCGGCACAAATTAATGAAATCTCTACTTTTTCTCTACCTTTTTAGGTTTGAAAAAAATTGAATCAGATAACCATATAAAAGACGCTCTAGTTAATCATAAAACTAGAGCATCTTTTTATTAATTAAATCAATAATAAGTTATTGGTACAACACACAACCAATAGTTTCAAGCAAAAATTTGATAATAATTTACTTATAAAAACCTTCATTAAATTATTTAAGTCAGTTTTTTTAGAATAATCTGCCTATCTTGAGTTAATTGACATTTTCCCTCATGGATTAGCTTTTCTAACATCTTTTCTCCTAATACTCCACCAATATGAAACTTTCTTTCAGAAAAAAATCTAAGCATAATTTGATATTAAGATTAGACTGATACCCAACCATTGCTGTATAGCATTACTTCCTGCTTGAGTTAAAGAGTAGCTGATAGGGATTCCAGTTCCATTAATTTATTTTGGATAAACCACTCAAATATTGAAACTCCTGCTAAATAGTGCAAACATGTCCGTGCTTCACCAAGATTAATTGCTTGAGAACGTCTAGACAGTTTTGCAATAGCTTGTCTTCCTTGCTCCGTGGTGAGAGTATTATCATTATTTAATCTATAGCAAATTCGGCCGTAAAAGTTAAATAAAACTATTTTAGGACTAGCCTTTTAAAAAGCAATTTCACTTTTTGATAAAAGAATACCCTAAAGTTCTTTCAATCTCATTTTGGGTGGAAAACGGTTAGCTGATAAAAACCGAGATAATTTGTGACGATGACATAGTAATTCATCACCTTTTTAATGATTAAAGCCTCAATTTTTAAAGAAATGGTAGAAATTCGGCATAAGTTGTGTAATGAGCTGTGTTGGCTCATAAAGAACGAAATTTTTAATTTTTGTTGTCGTTAATAAGTTAGCATCCTTTAAAATTTGTAAATGTCTGGATATACTTGAATTACTCATTAACAAAATTTGAGCCAAAAGCTTGTGTCGTACTTGGTTTTATCAATAATATAATTCATAATTTGTAAACGGACAGGGTCACTCAAAGCTTTAAAAATAGTAATCAAATTTTTCCGGTGTGGAGTTATAATAACTTGGCTGTTCTGTAATATCATAGGTAATAGCAATTCCTTGGTTAAAAGATTCAACAAACAGATGAGGCCAAATAAAATAACTTGGTAATAACATAATAGAATCACTATCTTGCAGTTGGATTTCTTGGTCAAAAGGTTTAATGATGTCCAGCCTATCCTTTCTGCAATGAATGCGGTCAATTTGCAAATGATTAAACATTTCTTCAAAAACCATTTTTCCTTAAAAAGAAGCTTGATGTTGGATTTCTGTTAAGATCTTTCGTTGAATACCTTTTACTTTTTCCAAGTTTCATCAAATATTTCTTGGCGTACCAATCAATAAAAGAGAAAAAAATTTTGATAAACACCAGAGGCATCCTTCCTCAAGTCTATAAGTAACTGATTATCCTCATTCAAAGAAAAACCCTTCCATTCTAATCCTTTTGCTAATGTTGGAATGAAGGAGTTTTCTCTGTCACTAGTCACTTTCCTAAATGCTTAATTAATTGAATAGTTGAGAGCTCATCAAGAAATTTCTTTAAATTTTTGTATCTCTTCTTCAATCGTTGTCGCATGATAGCGAAAATTACAAAGTAAAAATAGGAGAAACACCAAGTTCATAAAAAAAGTTGAAAGTAGTGAAGCTTCTCATAGAAATCATCTGTCAACCGTTCTTGTATCTCAATGACCCAATCAATATTTGTACCATGATGACGCGGGTTCAATAAGACATATAGCTTCTAAAAAAGTTCATTTTAAAGGTGAGTACACAAATTGTATCCTTTGTGTTAATGTTTCATCCGTTTTAGAGCATAGTTACTAAATTGAACTGTAATAGTCATGTGCATGTTCCTTCTAAACGATTCGATATTTTTAGAATCAATTGATTGAAATTTTATTTCATTGTATCATAATTATAATTTTTTTAGAAAAGAGGTTATATTTATGATACACGATGGTCAAATATTTAATTTACACAGCTAAACCCAAGGAGGAAATTTTATGAGTAGACGATTACAGGATTTACTAATAACAGTTATCTCAGGTATGGGAATGTTATTGTCAACTTTAGATACTGGTATTATCAATGTTGCACTATCTTTCCTAAAAGATCAATTCCATACAACAGCTAATATTGCAGCTTTTACAATAACTGGATATGCACTGACATTGGCAATATTCATACTTCCTTTAGGCATTTTTAGTGACAAATTTGGAAAACTAAAAATTTCTTACTTAGGATTCGTTCTTTTTGGACTTAGCTCGCTTTTTGTGGATTTGCTGATAGTATTGGTTGGCTTATCACTGGACGAGTAATTCAAGGAATTGGGGCAGCTGCCTTACAAGCTACTTCTGCAGCTTTGATTACAACATTAGTATCAGAAGAACAAAAAAATGGCTCTATTAGTATTTTAGGAGTTATGATAGGTTTAGGTCCTGTATTAGGTCCCTCTTTAGGTGGCATATTGCTATCTTTAAATGTTTGGCGATTTATTTTTTGGATAAATGTACCTTTAGCAATTATTAGTATTATTTGCAATCACTATCTTCTTAACAAAGTTTCTGAGCAGACTAACAATCAAAAATTAGACACATCTGGAAATAAATTGTTAATGCAATAATGTTAATTTGCCTATCGTTAGGACTATCATTATTAAGCATGAATCATTTACAAATAATCAGTCTTATTCTAATAATAATTAGTTTATTAATTGGTATTTTATTTTATCGAATTGAATTTATCACCAAAAATCCACTTGTCAATGTTAAGGGACTTAAGGAGAATCCTAAAGTAATTTCTCACCTTTTACAGACGATTGCCTTTGGTTTTTGCCTCTGCCATGATATTTTTACTACCTCCATTTATTTTTGAACAGTTATATCATTTAGGAGGAGGGTTACTGGATTTCTTGTTTTAGGAGCTCCAGCCGGATTAGTTATCTTTCACGAGTATCAGGAAAATTGAACGACGGGAATAAAAAAACATAACTTTTTAGCCGCTTAGGTTTTGGGTATTATTTGCCTGTCTTTAATTTTTCTTAGTATTTCTTAACCCCGAATGGTCTTATCTATTTCTAACTTTTTGGACTTTTTATTTATGGTGTTGGTGGTAGTATTTTCAGCCTGCAAAATATCGCCAGCATTATGCAAGCCAATCCATGGAAATGCAAGGAAGCACGGAGCTTTACAACGAATGGTACAAAATATTGCCATTTCGGCTGGTTCAGCAGTTGGTTCAACCTGTCTAAATCTTTGGCCAAACAATCTATTATTAGCTACTCGAATTGGATGGGGAATTACATTAGTGTTAGTTATTATGAGTTTAAAGGACATGATTTTTCAAAACACAATAATTAACTAAACAGCACCTGAACTCGTGCTATATTTCATTATTTAGTGATGATAACAAAGTTGAAAAGAAATCATTTAATAAAAATATGAGGCTCTCCCAAATTCACTATCGACTTTGAAATAAAAGTGAGGATCTAAAAATAAAGGTGTATCTACTTCTGAAGTAGTATCAACAAAATCTAATCCAAATTGACTCTTATTTAAATTAAAAAATATTAATAACTACTGTATTTGTTAATATTCCATTAATTCTATTTTCTTATCAAATTTCAGCATATATATAAGTATTTTTGATAATTATATTAATAAAGTAACTCTAGAGACTACAATTATTGGCTCTTTGTCAAATGTGGGGCTACTCATATAAAAAGTTCTTAGCACTAGCTATTCAAATAGCTAGTGCTATTCTTTGCTTAATAGAAGTATACGAACTCTAAAAGCGTTCAAAATGACGCAACCCATAACTTATTTTCTTTAGTACTTTAATATTATTATTACATTCTTCTGTAAACCCATTGGAATAGGGTAATACAAAGGCATTAACAATTTGATGGAACCAACTAATAAAGGAAGTTTTAAAATTTCCAAACTCTGGTAAATGGCTGGTTTCTACTGCTTTTAACCATAACTGTATGTACCTTTCTATGTTAGGTATACTGTATATCTTAAATATCTTTCTAAAAGGCTAATCTAAGCCCATATGCCAGCCGTAGGTCCTCGGATATACGCAATATCTCTAGCAGCTGTTGCTCACTTTTCAGTTAATTTCTCAGGATTCTTCATAGGATCCTTCGGTTATATTTGAGCGTTCTAGAGTGTGCTACTAATTGCTTCTGTTCACGCTTGCGTACACGCTCGAGAGCCCAATCTACCAAGCGACATACATGGTAACGATCTGCTATAATGTGCGCATGAGGGAACATTGTTTGCATCACTAACTTAAATAGCGGAGACATATCCATGACAATGTATTTAACCTGCTCTCTAGTTTCTTTAGAAAAAGCCTTTAAAGTATTGGATAAGAGCACGTGTATCTCGTTTAGGTAAAATATCCACGACAGAATGACTCTTCAAATCGGTTATGATAACTTGGTACATTTGTCCCTCAGCATTCCCTTTATATTCGTCAATACCTAGTACAGTAGGTAATTGCGTAGGCTTTGGAATGGCTAATTTAGAGCAATACCGAATAACTGTAGATACAGAAACATCACTACGTTTAGCCATCTCAGTGAAAGAGCCTTTTTCACCGAGTTGTCTAAATAGATATTTCATATTAGTTTTACTGATTCGTAAATAACGGCTAACAAAAAGGATTCTTTTCTATGAAAGTATGATTACATTCTTGGCACTTGTAACGTCTTTGTAAGTAGGTAGCTGTCACTCTGCGATGTTGTGCAGCGCCAAACTTAATATCTCTAGGGCGTTTACCTTTAGACTTTCTAGTGCGTCCACAATGCGGACATACTTGCTCAGCTACTGGCATCTCTAGTGTAAAATGAATAGAACCATCCTCATTTATTCTTGTATGTTTAATATATTCTCTTTAATTTTTAAAGATAATTTCTGTATAATTAACTGTAGACATATATGACTCATCCTTTCTTAATTGTGTGGTTACTTTTAATGATACGGTTTGAGCTTGTATATGTCTATTTTATTGCAAAAAGAATGTTGGCGACTACTCTTATATGAGTAGCCCCAACATTTATTATAGAGCCCATTTTTTTGCACTAATTTTCTACTTCAATAATCCCATCACGACACAATAGTCGATGGTTCCCTACGGCAGCAGCTTCTTCTTCACTGTGAGTGACCCACAAGCAGGGGATCGCCCATTCAGAGATAATTGCTACCATCTTGTTGCAACTGCGCCCGCAAATTCACATCTAAGGCAGTCAATGGTTCGTCTAGGATAAGTAGAACTGGTTTTGGAATACAGTGCTCGTCCTAACGCCACCCGCTGTTGCTCACCACCAGACAAGCCTTTGGCTTTCTTTTTTAGATGCGGTGTGAGTCGCAAACGCTCCACAATATGGTCGAATAATTCTGGAGAGCCTTGTTTACTATACCAAATATTCTCCTCTACAGTCATATGGGGAAATACAATATTGCCTTGCGGCATATAGCCAATATGTCGTTCTTGGGTAAGTACGCTTCTTCCCTTTTCGAACCATACCTCATTATTGGCTGTAATCCTACCTGTTTTCGGCGTCAACAATCCACATAAGGCTTTCAAAAATGTAGTTTTTCCACTTCCTGAAGGGCCCATTAGTGTAGTAATACCTTCTTGTAATGTACCTTGAGCTTTCACAACAAAAGCACCTCGTTCTATAACGATATCAAAGGAAATCATAGTACCTCCTTACCGATTTGAGAAGAGGGAACCTTTGGTGAGACCTTGAATGGCCCACACAAGCCCCAATGTTAAGATACAAATATAAACCACAAGCTCGAAAGCTCCACTATAATCACCAAATTCTACAAGAGAATAAATAGCTAGCGGCATCGTCCTTGTCACTCCTGGAATATTTCCAGCAATCAATATGGTGGCACCCAAATTCGCCTAACCCACGAGCAAAAAGACAAAATAGATCCACTGAGGATTCCTTTCCATGCCAGTGGCAATGAAATTGTCCAAAAATACACGAAATTCCGAGGCCCCCAACGTGCGGGCTACATCTTCCATGTCTCGATCGATGGCAGCGAGCGCTGTTCGTACCGATTGATAGAAGAGGGAAAGCTGACCACGGCCGATGCAATGATAGCCCCTAACTTAGAGAATACCACTGAATTCCATGAGCTGTAGCCAAGCTCCAAAGGCAGTACCAGGAGAAAATATGATGAGCAATACGAAGCCCAATACTACCGGCGGCAATACTAAGGGCAAGGTAAAGAAGGAATCAATCAGAGATTTTCCTGGAAACGAATACCGCTTCATTACATAGGTAAGACTCAATCCTACCACCACATTGATAAGAAGAGCTAAGAATGCGACTTCGATAGATAACTGTAAAGCTATCATTGTTGAGCCGGCTCAGCGAAGCCCCATTTAGCTAATACTTCGCTAGCTTCTTTACTTGTTAAGAATGTATAGAAATCTTCAGTTAATTTATTTTGGTTCTTTTTCACTACGCCGATAGGGTACTCAATAGGTGCATGTAATTTAGCATCCACGGTAGCAGAAATATCTACTTTTGTCTTTCAATGCTAAAGCATCTGTTTTATATACGAACCCTACATCAGCTGCACCTTCCGCAATATAAGCACCTACCGCTTTTTACGTCTTTCGCAAATACAATATTAGGTTCTACTGCATCCCATAGATTCGCTTTTGTTAAAGATTCTTTCGCATATTTACCAGCTGGTACTGTTTCTACTGTACCGATAGCTACGCGTTTTACATTTGTAATATTGTCCAATGTAACTGCATCTTTCCCTTTTGGTACGATCATCACCAATGTGTTAGCTACGAATGGACGAATGTTATCCATCAAGCCCTTTTTCGTTCAATTGGTCCATGTTCTTTTTATTTGCAGAAATAAAGATACTAGATGGTGCGCCTTCTTCAATTTGTTGACGCAATGTACCAGAACCAGCATACACAATATTCACTTGCTCAGGTTTTTAAGTTATGTTTTTCACATAGTCTGCTTTTTAACTCTTCCAATGCCCCTTGCATACTAGCTGCTGCAGATACGGTAATTGTTTCATTTGTGGATGGTGCTGTAGACGATGTAGTACCTTGTCCACCGCATCCAGCTAATGCTAACTATACCTGCCATAACTAAACCCATTAACCAATTACGCTTCATAATGATATCCTCCTAATTAACAATATACAATAGAAGCTTACTACATTGTTTTTATTATACTTCATGTACAATAATAATAAAAATGACTTTTGCTTACATATGATACAATAAATATGACAACTAAATTACCTAAGGAGTGTTTTATGGAATTATTTTTCACATCATACTGACGAGTATCGTCCCTATTTTATTACTCACACTCATGGGCGTTCTATTGAGATCGATGGTTCCATCTCGATTTACGAACATTGAGTAAAAGCTAAATTTTTATCTATTCTTACCTGCCTATATTTTTGAAATCTTTTTATATCACAGATTTGAACAGTGAAAGTTTTGAAATATTTGCCTGTGCTCTCATTATCTTATTTGCCAATAGTTTACTTGCTGGCATCGTAGCCAAATGGCAAGCTATGGCATGGGAAAAACAGAAATTGTGCACAACGCTACTATGTTTTCTAACATTGGAAACCTTGGTGTTGCTCTTGGTACCTTTTGTGTTTGCCAACGATCCGTACATCATAGACGGAGCAACTCCCTATTTACATGATGGCGTGATTGCTATTATGCCACCTTTTATTATCAAACTATTTTCTGCAACTCTCTTGGCTTCTACCAAGCTGGTAAAGGGAAACTCACGACACGCGATTCCATTCGTACTATATTGCACATTCCCATCATTTACTGTGTGCCTTTATCTATATTAGCTCATTACTATAGCCCTATCGACTTAACACAAACTATCATATGGGGTCCTCTCGACATATTTGGCCGCTGCTTTTGTAGGCGCCGCTATGCTAACCTTAGGAGTACAACTTAACCGTACACCTTGGAACTTTGTAAAGAAAGATGTCCTCATCACATCTGCTTTACGATTGATTGCTGGTCCTATCGTAGCTCTCGCTGTCGTATTGCCTATCACTATGTATTATATGCCACTACAAGCTATTGCAGCGCAAAGTATTATCATCGCCTACTCTGTACCATCAGCGGTGAATACAGCGTTAATGGCAGTGGAAATGAATAATCATCCTGAATTAGCAACTCAAATTGTACTAGCTACAACAGTACTATCTTCTTTCACTATGCCATTGGCTATATTATTAGCCTACCATGTATTCCCTCTTTAATCGATGCACATACACAGTAATTACACTCCATTACTATATGGTAACAAACGACAATAACCCTATCCAGATGACCATGCAATCATCACGGATAGGGTCTTTTTAGTTCTATTATATCACTGCCCTGTGTCGGGAGTTTCTTACTATGTGAATGAATATGAAACAAGGGTTACTAACAGTAACCCTTGTAGCACATTTCATCTTATTGATGGCTTACATGTTCTAAGCCTTGTCGGATCAAAACGATAACATGGTCATCATTCAAACGATACCAAGCCGTTTTTCCTTCTTTTCTAAATGTTACTAGTCTTGCTTGACGCAATACACGCAACTGATGAGATATAGCCGACTGCCCCATATCCATCGCATCTGCAATTTCAGTTACACACATTTCTTTCTGAAGCAGATGTCTAACAATACGCAAGCGCGTTGGATCACCTAGGACCTTAAATAGTTCAGCTAACAATTGTGTTTCCAACTCTTGTTGATTTGTTTCCATCTTAACCTCGCTATCATAACAATTATACAATACTATTCCCTTACCATTTGATGTTTTCCTATTATATCATCTTTTTCGGTTCTGATCACCAATTTTTCTAATAATATTCGAGAATCCTTTTCTTGGTCCACTACACTTTCAGGGACGGCTAACTCTAGAGGTACACCTTTGGCATAAACTCCAGTCATAACACCATATCCATCTTTTATTTTAAGTGTCCCAATCAAGGTTCCTTTATAATTCGAATAAAATTTGCTATCGACTTTTGTAGATCTACTTTCACACGATTGAAAGGTATGGCAAATTCCACCACACCATGGTCAAAATGCTTGACTCTGGCCCGAATACTCTTGCTCTGTAGGCTTCACATCGGTAGCACCCACAACTTGTAATATCCCTGTAGGTTTAGGTGTAACTAGTACATATACTTCATGACCTTCTTCTGGAATATCCTTCCCTTGCCAATTCGCATAAGACCCTAAGAACTCTACATCTAGGTAGTCCGATGGAACCCATCCCATATGTCGGCTTACTTTGACAGGCCACTGATACTCGGCCCCACCTTGCAATAATGTAGTATATCGTTGCTGAATATAAAACTGACTCAATACAGCAGCTATAACAGCTAGGCCAAAGAAGATCCACTTTTTCAATCCTTTCATAGATCCTCCTTCCGTGTTACTTCCTCTGCATCTACAGTGGAAGTAGACGTTTCTGCTGAATACGCTGAATCCATATCAGATGTAGGTAAAGCCTCTACTTGTCGTTTCACTTGACGAACCCGTTGATTCGTTGCAGCTCGTTGCTGCCCTTTACGCCACAAATACAGCGCATTGATACCTAGTACAACCAGTCCTAATACCAAGAATGACACGCCTCTTTCAATAAAAAGTAAAACTAGGATCAAAAAAGCGTGCTCCAAACATAGCAATTAATGTCACCACCGCGCCATTTAATAAGCTCATCTTTTTAACCATAGTTCCTCTGATGAAGGTGCCCAAGGCTGCGATTAAAATATACGCATTAAACAAGATTGATGTAACAATAGGTGTAGCCCCTGATACAGCTAAGATATATCCACAAAATACTACGAACGGTATAGCTCCAATACAAGCCTCAATACGTCGCTCTATTAACAATCGTCTTACCAAAAGGTACTCGCAAAAACAAGCTACATACCATGAGTACCCAAATCCACCATGCCATGTCACTATCGGCGATACGAATCCAGGTTCCAATATACGTGCCCTCTACAATCGTATAGAGCATCGCAATAGCACAACACCTTTGCAGGGAAGAGCCAATAAAGCAATTCGTTTCTCCAAGGTCCCTAGAGCATACGTGACGGCCGCTAATACACTGATAAAGAATAGGTTCATTTGTGGTTCATAGGTGGAAAGGATAAAAATGTCTCTCAAAGATAGCTCAATAAAAGCCCAAAGCCACCCACATCAACAATGGATCTGTATTCGTTTGATTTTCTTCAAATCTTCGCAGGAAGTATGGCACTGCAAGCACTAGTAATCCACCTACTGCTAACGGCCCCTACCCAAGCATTTAAGGCATGGTTCGAGAAACTCCACCCCAATACTCCGATGAGATAAAAATCATCCCACGCCGGAATTCAAGATGTAGATAATCGGCAAGGAGCAACATAAGATAATCAGCACACAGAGTCCAATATGTTTCCCCTGTGTAATAGGTGTCTGCCTACTAAAAAGGTTGCCGTCGTCAATACGCCCATATAGATGAGCGTAATCACTTCTGCGGCTACACTAGCAGGCTTTGCTTTCCATACACCAAAACCTGCTACTACCATAGAGGCATGAGTAGCATCGCGAAGACCAATCAAAAGCGTCCATTCGGGAAAATCCATACCAATATCCCGCAAACAAGAGGATAATGCCCAATACAATGAGCATGGCTCCTCCTAGTACAGTGATGAGTCGCGTCCAAGACGGCCCTTCTTTTGGAATATACCCATACTTGAGTTGCAACTGTTGACTTTGCTCCTCTGTAATAATTCCTTCTGCTTTCCACTGTGCTAGTTCCTCCTGAAGCCAACGTATATGTTTTACATTCATAAGCCTCTCCATAGAAAAAGGCTTTGCTCCTAGAACAAAGCCTTATATCCTATTATTTAACAATCAATACCGGACATGTGGAATGACTGGTTACATAACTACTTACGCTACCCATAAACAAGCCTTTCAATGGCCCCAATCCACGGCTCCCCATAACAATTAAGTCTGCATCATATTTTTTGGCTACTGCTAATACAGCAGGTCCAGGAGAACCTACTTCAAAAACGCATTTTACTTTCATATCTGCTGGCACATCTGCTACTTCGCCCAAGATTTTTTTACCAGTTTCTTCCATATCTTCTGCGATTTGCTCAGACACATAGCCACCACTAATTGGAGTTTGGTCAAAGTTAGAGATTGCAGATACAATATTTGCTACATGTACTAAAATCAATTCCGCATCATTACGTTTCACGATTGCCAATGCATGTTCTAACGCTCTTTTACCATTTTCCGATCCATCTGCCGGAACAATTATTTTTATATTCCACCATAGTAAGACCTCCTCCATATATTCATACGTTACTATGTAATATCCCTATATCATGTATATTCGACATAGTCTTGAAAAATTCCTTTTTCTGTACCCTTATTGTCTCACAAAATTCTAATCTTCGCAAAATGAAACTTGTGGTACGATGATATCTTTATGGTGTTCTTTTGCAACCATGAATTAAGAGAAAAGCACAGCATAACGTTCTCCCCTACATTTCTGGATTAGTCGATAAATGGAAGACCGTGGCACACCTCTCCACAAACTGATACTCCGTTAGGTTTGCTCCGAGGTATGCCACGTTCTTCTAGCATGATAATTAGTAAATAAGCCGTGCTCTTCTTTCATTTGCCAATTTTGAGCAATTAATGCGTATACGTGTATGCTGTGCTATATCGACTTTGTCCTATCATTGCAAAAACACCTACAAGAGTATATCCTGCCACTGCGTTTCTACGGATGGGTATAGTTTGTTTGCTCCGGAATATGCCAGTGGTCTTCTCGTAGTTTATGAATCTAGACAATAAGAACGCCACTTCATGTGGAGATGCTGTGCTCTTTAACCTCAGCATAATTTTTGGCTACATACAATCGCCTATACATCTATGTTTCTTCCGATATACGCCGTGCTTTCCTTACAACACACTAACGTGGCAATAAGAACACCTACAAGAGTATATCCTACCACTGCATTTCTACGAAGTGGTATACCCCTTATTTTAAACGAATTAATGACAATAATATCGCTCCGATGATTGGGGAGATGGACAATGCCATTAAAGCTGTTTGGTAATTCCCGTGGCGGTTAATACTGTGGACAATATGATCGGTGCTGTGAGAGCTCCGATTTGGTTAAATAGATTTACAAATCCTGCTGTGGTTCCTCTTAATTCTGGTGGTGCTGATTGGATAATGATCGCATTGGTTAATGGACTATACATGAAAGCTCCCATTCCTAGTAAAGGCGCCGTAATATACAACATATCTGGATTGGTTGTATTGGCGAAAATCAACAAGGCTGGTGAGAATAGGAACATAACGATGGCTGCCAAATAGTTTCTTGGCAAAGATATTCTGTCGAAATGAATCCAATGGTCGGTTTGGCAATTACTGCCGCGATGCCATAAAAGGCTCATGATCGCTCCGCAAAGATTGGTGTCACATGTAATTGTTTCACTAAATACAAGTTAGCCCAAGTGGTAACATCTTTAAGTGGTACCTGTCACAAAAATCCATCACTGCCAATAATAGTATGTTGCGGTTGTTCCTACAAAACGTAAGCTCTGTGCTGAGGACATGGACTGTTGCTCGGTTTCTTCTGATTCTGCTGTATGGTTCTTTCTGAAAGTTTGTATTTCTTTCACCGTAAACAACGCTAAGAAGAATACTACTAAAGGTAATAAAGCAGTCATTAAAATGCCATTTGCCAACCATAGTGAACAGCCACAAATGGTGCATATCCGTTGACTACAGTAATCCCAAAGGATGTACAGCTCATAAAAATACCTACGGCTGTACCACGTTGTTCTGCACTGAAATGTTCTCCAATCGCTTTCAAGCAAACCGATTGCACAGGACCTGATACTATACCCAATAAGAAACGTAACACTAAGCCATATTCATAACTTTTGTACAGTACTCATAAGCCCTGTCACAATCGCCATCGCCACTAAGCTGCCTAAAATTGACTTGCGATGTCCAAATCTATCCGCTAGTAATCCACCAGGCAATACCGTCAAGGCATACCCAGAAGTAGAACGCCGTTAAATAGGAAGTTCCTTGCTGTGCTGTAAAATGTAATGCTTCATTTACAATAGGCATCAACGATGACCACGACAAGCGCATCACAAAACTTAATAAAAAGTTAACCACAACGTGAGCAATATCCCCGTTTGTGTGAGAGTAACCCCTTCTTCATACCATACCTCCTATGGTGTACTGCAAATCATATTTTATACTATGCATGCGAGTTATAACATATGTGATATGATTTTACATTAAATATATATCACATTGCAATTGACAAACAGTCTATTTCAATGATAGACTATTACTAGTTTTATATTTGGAGAGGTGTCCGAGTGGTTTAGGGAGCTGGTCTTGAAAACCAGTGACTCCGCAAAGGGCCGTGGGTTTCGAATCCCACCCTCTCCGCCACAGTAGCTGTTACCCATTGGGTAACAGCTTTTTCTTTCCCCGTAGAATCGCAGTTATGCGTAGTAGCCTGTGGTATTCTTTGCTTACTAAATTACACAAACACAAGAAAGAGCACGACATATTCCGGAGCAAACCTACCGTAGGATCGGTTTGCGGAGGATGTGTGATGCTCTTCCTTTGCCCTATTCAGTTAAGATAGCCACAGGCTACATAGCAGAACAAGATTAGTCATGAGTTCTTGATTCCCAAGTCCTGTTTTACGGAAGATCGCAAAGATAACGCTCAACAAGATGGCCGTTACTGTTGCTAGGCCCATACCTTGTAATACTACTGGACCGATTTCTAATTTAGCACCACTCAAACCAATAACAAGAACTACAGAGGTTAAAATTAAATTAGTTGATTTTTGTATAGTCTACTTTACGTTCTACTAACATACAGCAAGCCAGACGCAGCAATGATACCGAATAACAAGATACTTACACCGCCCATAACTGGCACTGGAATGGCATGAATCAATGCTGCTGCTTTACCAATAAAAGGAGAACAAAATAGCAAGTACTGCTGCACCAGCGATAACATAGGTACTATACACGGTGATGGCCATAACACCGATATTTTCACCATATGTTGTATTCGTGTGGCTCCAAATAGACCTGATAAGACATTGGATATACCATCAGCAAATGAGAACGGCTCAATCCTGGTTCTTTCATCAAATCACGGCCGATGATATTACTTGTTACTACAACGTGACCCGTGCTCTGCAAAAAGCAACGAATAAAGCAGGCATAATCATCAAGATGGCATTGATGTTAAATTCTGAGCTCATAAAAATGTAGGAATGCAAACCATGCTGCATTTTTCTACACCACTAAAATCTACCACGCCCATAATCGCTGCTGCTACATAGCCAGAAACAACACCAATTAATACAGGGATAACTGCAAAGAATCCACGGAACAATACGGTACCCAAAGATTGTCACTTAAGGAGAACAAAGATAAGAATAAAAGCTTGTTCATGAGTCATACCAAAGCTTTGCCATTGATCGCCTATAATGCCTGCCATCTTCAGCAGCTACTGGCGCTACTTCTAAACCAATAACTGCTACAATGGCCCCCATCGCAGCTGGTGGGAGAACAATACATCAATCCATTTGATACCGATGAATTTGACTAATAATGCCAATAGCATAAAAGAGATACCAAATGCAATAAAACCACCTTGTGCCGCACCATAGCTCATACCAGAGCTACGACAGCACTTACAGGTCCAATGAAAGCAAAGCTGAGATCCTAAGTATGAAGGAATCTTGCCTTGGCAAATTAATACGTACAAAAATCGTACCGATACCATTCATAAACAAAGAAGTAGCTGGATCTACTTTCAACAAGAATGGTACGAGTACAGTGACCAAACATAGCAAATAAATGTTGGAAACTAAGTGGTAATAACTTGGCCAATGAAGGGCGTTCGTGAACATCAATAAAATCTTTCATTGTTCATCTCTTTCTGTGCGAATCGCACGTTAACTACTACGACCGAGGTTGGAATCGATGTCTCTGTTTCTTCACCAATAGATGGTAATTGTTGTGTCGTTTCCAATTTTTGCGTGCATATTCATTACAGACGCGCAATATTTAATAATATTCCTACACAGCAAAATTTGTCACCAGTGAAGAGCCACCATAACTGATAAATGGCAATGGTACCCCTGTAACCGGCGTCACACCTGCAACCATGGCGATATTAAAAATGCTTGTAAAATAATAAAAATGTTAGTCCTGTTGCCAATACTTGGCCAAAGAAATCTAGAATGGCGGGCTATAGAAAGTCCATAGCGAGCAAAGAGTAAGAATAAGAAAATTACCAACACTACGCCTAGCAACCCTGTTTCTTGGGCCCATATGGAAAAAGCAAAGTCTGTATGGGCTTCTGGCAGATAGTTATACTTAGAAATCCCTTTGGTAATTCCTTCCTCAAACAATCCTCCCAAAGACACACTCAATATACTCTGTGTCCTTGGTAGCCCCGTAGCAGTTGAATCCGACCATGGATCGATATAGGCGGTCAATCGTTTCAGCCGGTATTCTTTAAACACCGAACCCACAATGAAAAGAACAATGCCTAAGGCGCCAATTCCCCATAAATACTTATAATGCTTTTTATAAAATCCTACGCATGCTGCCATAATAATAGGAAGCCTATAATCAATATAGATGTGCCCATATCTGGTTGCAACATGGTCAGTACTACATAGATAAAAGGAACCACTGTGAAGGCTGGCAATAAAAGATCTACTTGCCAAGTGCCTGGTTTTCCCGTCACATTTTGGTAGATTCCATTTAATCTATCCACCATGCGTCCCCACCATTGTCTGACTCCTTGGAATCGTCCAGATTGTCCCCAATTGTAATATTCATACAAGTGAATGGTGTCATGTTTTTCACATGCCTATCTAGTGTATAGGCGGCCCAAATGATAGCCCCTAACTTAGCAAACTCTGATGGCTGTAATGTCAATCCTCCTGGCAAACCAATCCAGCGCTGTGCCCCATTAGCACCATGCCCAATGCCTGGTATAAAGATGGCTATCATGAGGATACAAATTCCAATAAACAGCCATTTTTGCACCTTCCATCGCAACCATTTTCTATAGTCAATGCGATAAAGATAATACCAAAAATGGCACCTACCGCCAAAAAGGCAATTTGCTTTCCTAATGATTTCACAAAAGGTCCCCAGTCCCCACCATGAAGCGTACTTGTATAGGTGGCACTGTAGCCATTGACAAATCCTATAATCACAATCAGCACCACTGGAAAAAGCAATCCTTGTGCATCATGCTTGAAGAGAGTCTTTAGAAAAGCTCTAATTTGCTGTAATCTATATAACAAGGGGGATGTGCTATTAGTTTTTCTCCTGCATCGAGTTATGTCACTTCCTTTAGCTGGCTTAATCGCTTCTAAGCGAAAAATTGGTTGCCCTTTGGCGCTAAATTTTTCTTCATATTCAGTGCGTACATTAGGAATATCTGTACTATGCAAATCATAACTTACATTTTAATGTCAGCCCGAATTACTCAAATTCTTCTAATGAGAACATAAACAAGCCTTCATTATCTGTTTTAAAATGGATTTCTCCATCTTCTTTCAGCAATCGAGCATAGCGATCTAAAAATGTGTGATAGGTCAATCGACGTTTAGCATGTTTTTGCTTTTGGCCATGGATCACAGAAGTTAATATAGAGATCGATCGAAACTTCTCCTGGTGCCACGATCTCTTCGATGCCAGCAATATCGAATAAGCTCACCTGCCATTTGTCAGCTTGTTGTTCACTATAACTTTTTGTGCCGCATAATAGAGCACGCCAATTTGCACTTCAAATCCTACAAAATTTGCTTCTGGATGGGCTTCGCACATGCCGGAAATAAACTTTCCTTTTCCTGTTCCCAGTTCCATATATAAAGGTTTTGTAGGGTCTTCGAAACTTTCACGCCATTTTCCCTTGAAAACTTCGTGATTCTCTAGTACAGTATACTTATCATATTCAGGATCCTTCATCAATCCACGGTTTCCTACGTAAACGCATAATGTCTCCTTTGTAAACAATCTTATCTTTACTATTATGAGTACAACATGTCTCCATGTCAGTACTCTCTTATAAATTTTTCAATCATGAAAGGTATATTTCTGAGAAGCATTAGTCCCTCTCTAGCGGTGGTGTTGATTCTACTACCTGCCTTGCTATGGCCATCGATTCTCTAGGTCCTTGAAAACGTGAGCGCCCTATCCATTTGGTACGGCCAAAAACACACAAAAGAGTTGGATTCCGCAAAAGACCATTGCCGACTATTATAAAGTCCCTCATTACGAGTTAGACCTAACGCAAGTCATGTCTTATTCCAACTCTTCTCTACTATCTTCCTCCACTGAAAGCATCGATCATCGTTCGTATGGAGACCAAATTGCAGATAGTGGTTCCGTATCTACCTACGTCCCCTTCCGCAACGGTCTTATTTTATCCATGGCTGCTAGCATGGCTCTTAGCTTGTATCCAAACGATGAGGTGGCCATTTACATCGGCGCTCATGCTGATGATGCAGCAGGTAATGCATACCCCGATTGTAGACCTGACTTTAATCACCACATGAATGAAGCAATTTATATCGGGTCTCACAACAAAGTCCATCTAGTAGCACCTCTGAACACAATGAATAAAACAGAGGTAGTACAAGAAGGATTACGACTACACGTTCCCTATCATCTCACCTGGTCCTGCTACGAAGGTGGTCATGAGCCATGTCATACCTGTGGTACCTGCCGCGACCGTGAGCAAGCATTTCTTGATAACGGTGTAGAGACCCTTATTACATGTAGTATCTAGCAACTAATATATCGTACTATTAGAATCAGTAGGAGCAAAAAAGCTATTCACTCCTGCTTTGGAATGAATAGCTTTTATTCTTCTTCGATGACTTCAATGACTTGGCTGGGAGTAGCATCAATGGTAACTAACATCGTTTGACCATGTACATCTAGGGCTAGATGATATCGAGGCTATATGCCTTGGTTCTGGGTTCCACGCAATAACTTTTGCGCTCTCCCTAACATCGTCAATGCCACTCGCCTCCTTCATCAGGAGTAATAATGTCTCCTAAGTCAATACTAGCAGCCTCAACCGATTTCCGCTATTTTGCTCCACCGCTGAACTAATCCTTGTCCAGTCACTTAGCATCAATCCTTAACACTATGGCGGCTTCTGATGAAACACCTGCTACTTCATAGCTTTTTCGACCATTTTGTTCTTCAAATGTAATCCCTCTAATTTGTGCTGTTGGATATTGTTGCTTATACAGATTCACTGCACCTTTCATATCTACAGAGTGGATCTCCTGTATTTTCAGTCGTATCTCCTTCTGTAGGCTCTATCTTCATCTGGCACAGGAACTTTTCTCGTAACCGTTACTGGCCCGCTGTCTGTAGAAACCATATTCGTAGATGTAGTCATAGAATCTTTGAGTCGCTTTTCTACACCATACCACGAGCCAATGCCTATGCATCCCTAGGGCACAAATACACAGGATCCTATGTTGTTTACGTGTCATATTGATTCCTTTTATCTCTTTATCTATAGTATATCAATAATTTTAGGTATAGTATACACTACAATTATGAAGATTATATGAATGCACTTATACTTTCAGAATATATCGTAAAAATTCCATGACTAATTTCATAGAGCAATACCATTGGACCGGCTATCATCGTCTGCGATAACATATCTGGGGTAGGTGAAATAAGCGCCCCCAACGATAAAGAGCCAATAAAATAAATATTTACGGAAATTCCTCACTCGTTGTGACGATAGAATTCCCTAATGCACCTAAGGCTACAATAATTAGGGGCAATTCAAAGTAATTCAAAAGGAATGATGAATCCACAACGAAAAATCAATACTGTCCAATCATGAGAATAATGGTTGTAACCCATCTGTTCCAAAGCCGATAAAAATTCTATAGCTGTAGGCAATACTAGATAATAAGAAAATAGAACACCTATGATAAATAGAGAAATCGCCGAAGGTACAATGAGAAAGGTTACCTTTTCACCTTTTGACAAGGCGAGGAATAATGAAAAGCCCAAATCTGATAAAACCAAATAGGACTTGATACGATTAGACCTGAGATAATGGAAATCTTCATGTATGCTAAAAAGGCTTCCGTTGGTTTTGTATAATACAATTTTTCCTGCAGGAGCTATTAATATTTGTATAATATCATCTACATAGTAGTAATGATACGACAGTCCCTATAATCATCGCTAGCAGTGCTACGATAATTGCGCCTGCAAAGCTCCCTAAATGATCAATGAGCGACATAGACCTGCCTCATCCATTAACTTTTGTTCTGTCTCCGTATAGGTATCCTCTTGCAACAAGGCGTCCTGCTCTTTCTGTTGTTGAGCAAGACGCTTCTTTTATTACAATCACACTATTTAAAGAAGGTCGTTTCATGATCATCTCAGAAGTCTTTTTACTTGAAATGCTTTTCATAGTTATACCTTACGTGTGGCCAATTTATCAAAAATTTTTGTAAAATATCTTTACCTTTAAATGACGGTAATTGTTCCAATGCTGCTTCTGATTGTTTTTCGATAGGATGACTCTGGCTGCAATGCACGATCCACACCACCTTCAGCGATTACATACTCTAAGAGCTCTTTTGTATTAGCGCCATCTCCGGATTTCTTCGAATCATGCCTTCTAAGCGACCTCTATTTTCCTCAGTCACAATGGATAGTAGAGGATATGTCAAGATACCCTCTTTTACATCCTTGCCTACTGGTTTTACCTGTTGTTGTTTGTTTGTTCACGATAATCCATGACATCATCCGTGATTTGGAACGCCATCCTAGACCATGACCATGGGTGCGCAATAATTGAATATGCTCCTCTGACCAGCCACCTAGAATACCACCAAGTGCTAAACAACCTTCTATGAGTCTGCTGTTTTTCTTTTTGTGTTTTCCAGCAAGTATCGGTCCGTGCCTTGATCTAATCGGTACACATCTTCCATTTGCATAAATTCGCCTCCTACTAAGGCTGAAATAATATCAGATAGTTAAGCATGGAATAGAACCGATTTCAACAACAATGCCAAAGGCTTTGGCAAATAGGTAGTCACCACTAAGAATGGCCACTTTATTGCCTTTTGTACAGTGGATAGAAGTAACACCTCGTCGCACCTCTGCTGATCGAGGACATCATCATGAATCAACGTTGCTAAGTGCAACATGTTTCAACTGCTGCGGCTATACGGATTCGATCTTCTTTGCGAGAGTCTCCCGTAAGAGCGATCAACAAACATAGTTGGGCACGCAAGCGTTTTGCCGCCCTGCAGAAGAGGACGTATGAGTGCATTAAAATCTTCCGCACCTGTTTGTAAAGCACTACGCAAATATTCTTTCGACCCTTCTAGGTCGTTAGAAACGCGCAATTTCATTTGTGCATCTGTGAAATACTCATGCCTCTTCCCCCCAATAATACTGCATTAATACGTGTTAATAAACGATCTCGACCTGTATGTTTTAAAGAACTATACAAAATCGGCGGATACCCCGTGAAGGGTATCGTTCTTCTATGAGCTGCAATTGCTGTGACGTTCGTTCATCTTTAGCTTGTCAGCTTTTGTGACTACAATTTGCAAAGGCACTCCATGGGACTATAACCAATCAAAGGCTTCTTTGTCGATAGGAAGTTCTGGATGACGACCATCAATCAACAGGCACAATAGCATCATTCGTTCCTTTGTAAAATATAGTTGCTATGAAAGAGGACTCAAATATTCGTATTCGATCCCCCTGTCTTCGCATACCCCATAGCCTGGTAAATCCACTGAGAACCAATCAAAACGACGTTCCATATCATCTGGCGAAGTCTTCTTTAGATTCAATGGTAAAGAAATTGATAGTTTTGGTTTTCCAGGGAGTTCCACTGACTAAAGCTAATCCTCAATGATTACACGAGATTAATCAACGAAGATTTTCCTACATTAGAACGACCTAAAAAGCGATCTCAATGGTATCTCCTTCTGGATATTGGTCAGGGTTTTTACTGCAGATGCTGTGTAGGATGCCGCAATAATACGAGGACCTGTAAATACTTCTTTTCTTGTATATACCGGCTTTGGATGCCGATGAGCTACTGCTTTCTTCTTCATACAAGCGCCTTTTCTAATACTTCTTCCATCGTTTTTACTGGCGTAATGAGCAAGCCTTCTTTCACGATATCCGGCAATTCTTGAATATCTTTTTGTTACCTTCTGGAATTAAGACTTCTTTCACACCATAGCGAAGGGCTGCTAATAATTTTTCTTTCAATCCACCAATCGGTAACACACGTCCACGCAATGTAATTTCGCCTGTCATGGCAATATCAGATCGAACTTGTTTACCTGTTAAGGCAGATACCATAGCCAATGTCATAGTAATGCCCGCCGATGGACCATCCTTAGTCTTAGCTCCTTCTGGCAAGTGCACATGGATATCTAACTCTTTGTGGAAATTTTCCGGCAATGCTAAGGCTTCTTGATTATGACGGATGTAGGACATCGCTGCTGACCAGATTCTTGCATCACTTTACCCAAGCTGCCTGTTAGAATTCAATTTACCTGTCCCCTTCATTGTTGTCGCTTCACACGGCAATACAACACCACCTACAGAAGTCCAAGCTAACCCATATACGAGACCTACTTGCGCTGTTTCTTCTCGTTCTTCTTCTACGAATCGAGGTGTCCCCAAATAGTCCTCCACATTATCTATCGTCACAGTTGGAACTGTTTCACCTTCTGTCACCACTGCATAGGCTATTTTACGGCAAATTTTAGCAATTGTTTTTCTAATGTGCGTACACCCGCCTCTTTGGTATACTCGGAAATCACTCGTTGTAATACCTCATCTGAAAGCACTACATCATAGTCTCCTAAGCCATTTTTCTCAATTTGCTTAGGCACTAAATATCGTTTTGCAATTTCTAGCTTTTCCTCTTCTGTATAGCTGCTAAGCTCGATAATCTCCATACGGTCCAATAAAGGGTCCAGGAATATGGCGGCTAGCTTCCATTGGCGGTAGTGATCCAAGAATACATCAGAAAATCAGAAAGGAATTTCCTATGTAGTGATCGACTAGATGTACTATTTTGTTCAGGATGAAAGTACTTCTAACAGCGCTGTGGATGGATCCCTTGTAATCGAGAGGCTAACTTATCAATTTCATCCAGCAAGAACACAGGGTTGCGAGTGCCCGCATAATCCTTGGGATCATGCACGACCTGGTAAGGCTCCAACATAAGTGGCGACGACCATCGAGATCTCTGCTTCGTCACGAACCCCACCTAAAGAGGCACGAATAAATTTACGAGTTCATCGCTTTCGCTATAGAACTTGCTAACGATGTTTTACCAACCCCTGGGTGGTCCCACTGGCAGTAGCGGAACCACTCCTGTTTACCAGATGATGATTTTCTGACTGCTAAAATTCAGAATACGTAATCCAAACCACTTAATGATCGGCATCTAACACATCGCTAAGCTTCTTTTTAATTCTAAGCGATCATCAGATGGCGTCGTCCATAGTAGTGTAACAACCAATCAATATAATTCCGAAAGAATATTGGACTCCGGCATCATTGCTATGGCATACGACTATAGCGCGTAATTTCCTTGTCGATACGGTGTGAGATATCTTCTGCAATCAAGAAGGGCTTCCAATTACTCACGCAACTCATTTTGCCCTCTTCGATCTGGATCCATCTTGTCACCCAGTTCATCTCATGGATAATACGGATCGCGCAGAAATGTTCTTTCTGTGCTTTTTCCATTTGTTGACGAACTTGTTATTAATAAATTCTCTATATCATTAATTTGTAATTCAGTATTTAAAATACCTACGACCATATTCAATCGACGACTGACTGAAAGCTCAGCTAGAATGCTTTGACGCACCTTTGTATTGATCGGCAGCTAGACGAGCAATTTGGTCCAGCTAGTTCACTGGCACCTTCACTCTATTCAATACTTGGTCGATGCCTTCTCATCTCATAGGTTTCTATACCTCTACCCATTAGAGCAGAGTGGACTGCAAAACTCTACGACGATATGCTTCTTCTTCCATTAGCTCATCATGGACTGCATTTAGGGTGTTACTTCCGCCACATAATAGGGGTCTGTAGGGTAATCGCATCAACTGAGATGCGAGTTACACCTTCCACCAAAAATACGTACCACACCGCCTGTAAAGTGACATTTGATTTATTTTCTTCTTATTTCCCACTTGTCCTAATTCAGACCAGTAGGGTTTCGATATTTTCATCTTTTTGGGTAGCTACTGCTAAAATATTGATCGTCGTCCATGGCCGCTTTTACAGGCAGCCCAGAAGCTGTGCGTCCAATATCCAACTGTAACTACTTTGGAAGTACGACCATTCCACGAAGGGGAACCATCATATCTCCATAGGTTTGAGTTTCCATTGAACCTCCAGTACTATATTATAAAAGAAACTCATTCCCTTTGAAATGGTTTCTTTGCCTTACTATCTGATTGCGTCAGGTGGACTCATTTTATTGTGTTGGCTCTTCTTCGCCACGAACCTTTATCTGTTACGATGCACTCTGTTACGTCTTTCATGGACGGCATGTACATCACACGTTTCATAACTTTTTCGATAATGGCCCGCAAACCACGTGCTCCTGTGTTGCGTTCTAAAGCTTCCTTCGCAATTTCATGGAGGCAGCAGATTCAAAAGACTAATTTTACATCATCCAAAGATAGCATTTTTCGTATTGTTTCGTCAATGCATTTCTAGGCTCTGTCAAAATTTTTAATTAATGCCTCTTCATCAAGTGGGCTGGGCGTAACCATCACTGGCAATCGTCCAATAAATTCAGGATTAACGCAGTTTCATAAAGTCTTCTGGTACGACTTCTTTTCAGAATCAGAGCAATATTCTTCTCTTCTTTCTTTTGAATATCTGCACCCAAAACCTAATGTTTTTGTGGCTGTTCGTTTTGTGATGACTTTATCCATGCCATCAAAAGCACCACAAATAGATCAAAATGTTAGTTGTGATCTAAATGTAACATCTCTTGAGTTAGGATGTTTTCTGCCACCTTGTGGAGGAACAGATGCTACTGTACCTTCAAGGATCTTTAACAAGGACTTGTACACCTTCACCAGATACATCACGAGTGATGGATGGATTTTCTGACTTACGAGCGATTTTATCAATTTCATCAATATAGATAATCCCGCGTTGCGCCAATTCCAAATCATAGTCTGCAGATTGGATAAGCTTCAAGAGAATGTTTTCCACATCTTCCCCTACATATCCGGCTTCTGTCAAACTAGTGGCATCCGCCATGGCAAATGGTACTTGTAACATTTTGGCCAATGTTTGAGCCAGTAATGTTTACCACTACCTGCAGGCCCAATAAATAAGACATTGGATTTTTGCAGTTCTACATCGTCCACAACCTTATCATGTTGCAATCGTTTGTAATGGTTATATACTGCGACAGCTAAAGAAATTTTAGCATCATCTTGACCAATTACGTATTGATCTAAATGGGCTTTGGTTCTTTGGGCGTTGGTATATCTTGTGAATCAAATGTATCTGATAACTCTTCCACTTTGTCTTCATTAACAATATGCTGACACACATCAATACATTCATTGCAGATGAATACATTAGAGACCTGCTACAGCAATTTATCTACTTCAGTTTCTGTTCTACCACAAAAATTACAACGTCTTTCTTTATCATCCTTTACTCAAACTCGTGCCTCCTTATTTGCTTGCTTGTGCTGGTCGAGTCAACACTTCTATCGATCAACCCATAGTGTTTTTGCATCCTGTGCAGACATAAAAGTTATCTCTGTCTGTATCTTGGGCAATTACCTCAATAGGTTGACCTGTATGATGAGCCAACACGCCATTCAATTCTTCTCGCAAACGCAATATTTCACGTGCGTGAATTTCAATTTCAGAAGCTTGTCCTTGAACACCACCCAATGGTTGGTGAATCATAATACGAGAATGTGGTAATGCATATCGTTTGCCTGCAGCGCCCGCTGTGAGCAATAAAGATCATACTAGCTGCTGAACCTACACAAATAGTAGATACATCAGGCTTAATGTACTGCATCGTATCATAAATAGCCATACCTGCTGTCACAACACCACCTGGACTATTAATGTATAAATGGATATCTTTATCTGGATCTTCAGACTCCAAGAATAGTAATTGCGCTACAATACTATTGGCAACGGTATCATCGATAGGACCACTTAATAAAATGATCCTATCTTTTTAATAAACGAGAATATATATCGTAGGATCGCTCACCACGACCGGTTTGTTCCACTACGATTGGCACATACATAGACATTACACCTCTTATACATGCACCTCTATTAGCGATTATTCCGCTTTTTCAGCACCTTTTAGCATTCTCGATGATTAAACGAGCTGCTTTTTTACGAGCTACGGAACTTGCTAACATAGATACACGACCTTCTTTTACAATGATATCGTATACTTCTTTAGGATCAGCACCGAATTGTTGGGACATAGCAAAGATTTCGTAGTTCATGTCTTCTGGAGTTACTTGAACTTCTTCTACTTTTTGCAATTTCATCTAATACTAAATCAGCACGTACATTTTCAACTGCTGCTGCTTTATTTTCTTCGCGCAATGCTTCGATTGTTTTATTAGAAATTTTAAGTAATCTTCTAATTTCAATCCACGACCTTCAAGGTTCATAGCTAATTCTTGAACCATTTGTTCAGCGCGATCTTCAATCATAACTTCTGGAATATCTACTGTTGCATTTTTAACTGCCAATTCTACTAATGCTGCATTGTAAGCATCGATAGCACGACGAGCTGCATCATCTTCCATGCGTTTACGAAGATCTGCTACAAATTCTTCTGCTGTGTTGTAAGCAGGTTCGTTTTGCCTTGACCTACAGATACGGAACGTACAAATTCATCAGTGATTTCTGGCAATTCTTTACGTTTAATATCGTGGATATGGCATTCAAATTTTGCTTCTTTACCAGCTAATTCTGCAACGAAGTAATCTTCAGGGAAAGATACTGTTACAGTTACATCTTCACCAGCTTTGTGACCAATTAATTGTTCTTCAAAGCCAGGGATGAAGCTACCAGAACCGATTTGTAATGGGTAGGATTTACCTTCGCCACCATCAAATGCTTCGCCATCAACGAAACCTTTGAAGTCGATTGTTGCAAAATCATCATTTTGTACAGTAGCGCCTTCTGGAGCTACTACCATTTTAGCTTGTTGGTTACGAATATTGTTTAATTGCTCTTCTACTTGTTCATCAGTAATCGTAGCATCTTGTTTTTCTACTTCTAAACCTTTGTAGTCACCCAAAGTTACTTCTGGTTGTTTTACCAATGTAGCTTTGAAGATCAAAATCTTTACCTTCTTCGAATTGTTCGCGTTCGATTTCTGGTTCGCTTACAGGAATGATTTCGTTCTCACGAAGCGCTTGTGTATAAGCACGACCTGCTAAAATTTCGAATGCTTCTTCAGCAATTTGCTTCTTTGCCATAGTTCATTTCTAAAATTTTTGCAGGTGCTTTTACCTTTACGGAAACCTGGGATATTTACTTGGCCAGCAATGCGTTTCACCGCTTGCGTGAAGCCTTATTTACTTCTTCCGCTGGAATTTCGATAGTAATAGATACTTTGTGTTGATCTACAGGGTTTTACTGTTGCTTTCATGAAAATATTTCCTCCTTAGGGCAAATGATACCCAAATTATAAGTTTTAATATTGCATTTTTAATATTATCACAAAAGTAAGCAATAGTGCAATTATTTACACTATTTACCTTGTTCTTCAGCGATAAGTTTCATGATATCATGACGACTTACCATACCTACTAAATGATAAGCATCATCGACGACTGGTAATTTTTCAAATGCTTCTCTACCATAGCGCCTACCGTCACTTCTACTTCTGCATCTGCATAGGCTGTGATGACTTCCGTAGTCATAATTTCTTCTACTTTCGTAGCCACTAGTTTTTAAATTGTGCATCATATTCACCAATGCCACCGTAATAGATATTAGCCCTAAAATGTTAATGTAGTGCGGTGCATGAGGGACGTACTTTTTATATAATAAATCGCCTTCAGAAATAATACCGATTAACTTGTTGTTATCATCTACTACGGAAATAGCTGTTAAATTATGTTTCACCATCAATTTAGCAACTTCGTCAATTGTTCCTCTTTGCCAACGGTAATTGGGTATTTGTTCATAATTTCTTGTAATATCATAGTATGTCCCTCCTATTTCCTTATATACATATGCGGCAAATATAATGATCACTATTGCAGTCACTACTAATATAGCAGTCAAGCTTTTTCGATTACCTCCATCGCCGCCTTCTTCGTGCCTACATGGTTGCCTTCTTCATCATAGGTATGTCGATATTGTCCTTCTAAATCAGCATAATCCATGACATCCTCAACTTTCGCTTGTTGACGAAGTTCCTGCAACCGCTGTCTACGCTCTTCCACATCGTTCGCTAGCAGAATGGACTTGTACTTTCATTACATCTTCGCGCAATCCATCTAAACGAGTACCATCAACTGCAATCGTTCTAGCAACAGTTTATTAATTTCTACGCATTTTGCTCAGTACGGTCTGATGGAAAAATAACAGTTGCACTGTATCTGCTTCATCAGTATGTGCAGTTCCCTTCTAGCACTTGCTTCGTATAAGCAATTTTCTTGAGCCAACATATCTGCAATGGTAGAAATATAATAATCTACATGATCAAAAATACGATTCAACTCAGCATTTTGCTCTAACAATTCATGTTTACGATGCCATACATACGCCTCAGAACCACCGGCACTTTCAATTTGTTTTACCATATTGGCCATATCAATATACGTATCCAATACACTGCAAACAGTATGAGTCACATTGCCATATTCTTTCAAAGCCTCCTGCACTAAGGTTTGTCGCTCTTCTATGTTTGGCAACAATCCCTTATCTTTTACTTCGACAAGCAATGCTTCATATCCTTGTATTTCCTCTTCTATTTCAGAACGAATCGCCAAAATATCTTGCTTTCCGTCTACTAATTCTTCTTTATACTGCGATATAAATTGGACTCCCTCCAAAGGTAACTCCTGTGCATCTACTGATACATATGTAATCCCTTTTTCAATAGCGCCTTTCATATACGTCTCCTTTCTTACCAATGATACGGTTCATTTCGATTGATTTTACGCTCTATATAATTGTTCCACTAACACAAGCGTACCATTTGGTGGGTGAAAGTCATAGGGCTGATCGACGAGTTTCCATTGTGCTCGTTGGCGTAGCTCTTCTGATACCCCAAAAGGCACCTCCTATGAAAAAGACCATTTCACTATGACCTTGTACTTCTAATTCACTGATACGCTTTGCTAAGTCTTCTGAACTCATTTTTGTTTACCATATACGTCTAAAAAGAACAACAAATGACTGCGGTGTGCAGTATTTTAATAATCGTTGCCCTTCCTCATAGAGTGCTTTTTGTTTATCCGACTGACTCAGCTTATCACCTAATTTACTCTCAGGCAACTCCGTGATCGTCACACCACCATAGGGTTGTGTCCGTTTCACAAATTCTGCTACCCCTTCTCGCAAATAGGGCTCTTTTTAATTTTCCAATACAATAGATAGAAAATTTTCACGATACTACTCCTACTCTGTATTATATCGATACAATCTCTTTCGGGTCACCATGAAAGATGGAAAAGCCTTCTTCTCCTCTTGCCTCTAATCGTTTCTAACATCTGTGTAGCCATTAAATCCACGATAGGCGAGGCGTTATTATTTTCAGAACGATGAGCAAAAATAACTTTTCATTCCCCTTCGGTCGTCGCAAAGAATTCCAAAGTTTTCATAGCCTCTTCATTGCATAAATGACCTTGACGACCGCCGACACGGCGTTTCAAAATCAAATGGGTACGGGCCATATTTCAACATTTGCTCATCATAATTTGCCTCTAAGACTAGCAAATTAGAATCCTGTAAATGCTCACACATCGTCTCACTAACCATCCCCGTATCTGTCATCAAAGCCGCCTTTGTACGTCCTGAATAACAGGTAATTCCGATAGGATCACCGCATCATGACTGGTAGAAAATGGCTGTACGATTATATCCCCAATGAGATTTCTCCCCATCTAAGCAAGTAAAAACAAGACATAGGCAAATTTTGTTTATCCCTATTCGTCTCGCCGTATCTGCCTTTGTAAAATTGGTAACCCCACTGCTTGATCATCTGTGGTATACCCGCAATATGATCAGAATGTTCATGAGTCACCACAATACCTTCTACCATATGCATGGGAATGTCTAAGGCTTGCAATGCTTTTTGTAATTCTGCGACAACTAATACCTGCATCGATAATGAAAGCGCTCTTAGCACTTCGTATAATCGTGCAGTTTCCTTTACTTCCACTAGCAACAGCATGTACTTCTAATGCTTCTTGGTCCAAGCTCATACTTCTCCTAGCTTCTTTCTAATACATCAATAAATGCTTTCATATTATCTATCAAATTAGGGCCCACGGCGGAACATATCTCCTCCTACGAGGAACATCGTTTTCCTTTCCGTATAGGTCGATTAATTCTGGCAACCGATGCTTCTGTCACTCCACCGCCTGGTGACGGACAAGACGGCAGTATATCTCCTAATGGTCGTCGATTAATTTCACAAATACTTCGGCACACATCTGGTTCAAAAGGTAAACCGTCCACCATAGGATACAAAAATATTCATATCACCACCGAACACTCGTGGCAACAACCCCATCCACAAAGTTGGTGAAATACCAGACGTTCCTGGCGGTACGAAGCCCCCATCATAGCGGGATGAACAATTAATGGCAAGTTCAAAAGAATCATCGGTAGCCAATCGATGCAGCCATCCAAAAGCCAATCAATGCAGGTGCCACCATCAGTGCCGTAGCGCCTGCTTCCTTTGCATAGTGAGCTCGCTCTAGCACATCAGTGCCATCCCTGATACATTGGCTGCATACGGTGTATGATGTCCACTCTTGGCGTTTGCTTCTTGCACTGCATGGGCACAACGGGATACACGATCTTTGAATGGGGAAAAGGGTTGATTTGTCAATCCATGGTCATCTTTAATGACATCGGCTCCCCCTATCGTATAGGGCATAGCACATACGCTGCTACCTCATTCGGCGTTCCCATCGGCTTCACCACAGCTTGAATCATAGGGGCGATGGGGTGTGTGGCATAATTGTCTAAGGCCAGACATACCGAGGTGGGGACCCTAAACGCATCTAACAAACTAGGGCTGAACTCAATATCTACGACCCAAATATGCGGTTGCAACGAAGAGTTACCAAAGACTACATTTAAAAACTGTGTCGCTTCAAATCCTGATGTGTCCACTGGATAGGCAATCTTCGCCAAAAAACAATCTTCTTTTTCTATTAACGAAAGCAATTGTCCCACCATATAACGGCGAGGGTCGCTTTCACCTAATAATTCGTAGGAAATTCAATTGTTTTTAGTTTCTACCTGTATGGACCAAGCCACTTGCTTTGCTTCTTCATAGGTCGGAACGTGCAATGCATAGGTAACGGAAAATGTTTCCATCGGTAACTCCTTTCCCTTTATTATAGCTGAATGTATTGTATCTTATGCGTGTGTATATGAAAGTTTGTCACAACCGATTACATTGCGACAACGCTAAAAAATCTAACATGAAGTTTTTCTACTCTTATAGTATGACATAAGTTCTTATGAAATGCTATGTCATACCTACAATTATACACTATATGCAATAAAAAGAACCTCTCATCGACTAGGTTCTTTTTGTTATAATATAATTACACTGTTACTATTATTTACTCTATCATTCTACTAGGTGTTGTTATCCTCTGTATGCCCTCGTATAAGTGGCTAATCCATATACACTTATTATGGGTTACTATCTTCTCAGGGTCTCTTATGAGTGTTTTCCACATCTGGAGACACAACACCCTTACAATTGATATAAAAGGTACATGCATCATGTATCAGAAAGGACTATCTATGAACTGGAGTACTTATCTTTCAACTATGACACAAACACTTCCTCCTTCTGGGATTCGTAAATTTTGGGGAAAAAAAGCTATGGCTATGGACGATGTGATCTCCCTCTGCGTAGGTGAACCAGATTACATTCCCCCTCAGCCTGTATTAGACGCACTCTGTAGCCAGCGTACAGCGAGGAGAAACAAACTACTCCCCTAATGCAGGTATCCTACCATTACGAGAGGCAATCAGCCATTGGTATAACCGTCGTTACCACGTATCCTATGGCACGGATGAAATCATGCTCACTATCGGCGCTAGTGAAGCCATCGACTTATCTTTACGAGCGTTGCTGAACAGAAGGTGACGAAGTGCTCATCCCTAACCCATCCTATGTAGCACACCAAGCAGAAGTTCACATGTGTGGTGGCAAGGCTGTACCTGTTCCGACGCATTTGGAAGATGGATTCAAACTTCGTGTGGAAGAGTTAGAAAAGCTTGTGACAAGTAAAACTAAAGCCATTTTGATGTGCTACCCAAGCAATCCTACGGGCGCCATTATGGACTACGAAGATCTGATTGCCTATCGCCGAGTTTGCCAAAGCTCATGACCTGATCATCATCTCCGATGAAATTTACTCAGAGCTCACCTACCACAAAGACCATGTATCTATGGCATCCTTGCCTGGCATGAAAGAGCGGACTATCATCTTAAATGGATTCTCCAAGTCTTATGCCATGACAGGTCTTCGCATTGGTTTCCTCTGTGCTCCGGCTCCATTCATCACAGCTTGCATTAAATTGCACCAGTACAGCATCGTCGCACCAACTACACCAGTACAACACGCTGCTATCGTCGCCCTCAACGAGATGCGATGACTCTGTAGTGTCCATGCGCCAAGACTATTTGGAACGTCGCGATATGATTGTGAAAAGGATTCCAAGAGATGGGCTTACCGATTGCGGTACCAGAAGGGGCATTCTATGTGTTCCCTGACATTTCTCAAACTGGTTTTGTCCGATGAAACTTTCTGTGAACAATTGCTAGAACAACAACATGTAGCCGTTGTACCTGGATCTGCTTTCGGCACTTGCGGTGCTAACCGTATCCGCTGTTCCTATGCATCCTCTAAGGAAACCATCCTAGAGGCATTACGTCGTATTAAGTTATTTATAGATACTATCCATAATTAATATATACATAAAACAACATTGGAAAATAAAAGGTACTCATAGCAATCTTCTTCTATTGTATATGATACTATCCATTTATGTATCATCTTATTCACGGAACCGCTTAATTGATTTATACCTTATTCTAAACAATATGTAAACAACTATACATACCATCAAAAGGTTGTACCAACACTGCTTTTGCGCAGTTCGGTACAACCCTTTTCATCTATCTCCGATATTTTTATTCTACACGTTCACAGGATGTGGTCGTAATATACACAGAATTGTGTTCTACTTCTAGAAATCCCCTGGAAGTACAAACTCTTCACTGCTACCATCGTGATCAATGCGAATGGTTCCAGAAGCTAATGCACTTACTAACGGTGCATGATGTGGTAGGATACCAAACTCTCCATCAAGAGCACGGCCAACTACCATCGTCGCTTCTCCAGAAAAAGCAGTCGTATCAGGAGTAATAATTGTTACATGCATGGTACTCATAGATTATTCTCCTTTCCCCCAACATGTCCCTTCCTTTAGCAACAGCTTCATCGATAGTTCCCACCATATGAAAGCACTTTCAGGTAAATCATCATGTTTACCTTCTAGAATTTCACGGAAACCACGCAATGTTTCTTGCAATGGCACATATTTACCAGGACTACCTGTAAATACTTCAGCTACGAAGAATGGTTGACTCAAGAAACGTTGAATTTTACGAGCACGAGCTACGGTCAATTTATCCGCTTCAGACAATTCTTCCATACCTAAGATAGCAATGATATCTTGTAAATCTTTGTATTTTTGAAGTACTTCTTGTACGCCACGAGCTACGGAGTAATGTTCTTCCCCTAATACTAATGGGTCCAGATACGGCTGAGTGGGTCAATGGATCCACCGCTGGATAGATACCAAGTTCTGCAATGGAACGAGACAATACTGTGGTCGCATCCAAGTGAGCAAAATGTCGCTGCTGGTGCTGGGTCAGTCAAGTCATCGGCAGGTACATACACGGCTTGTACAGACGTAATGGAACCTTCTTTTGTGGATGTAATACGTTCTTGTAAGGCCCCTACATCATTCGCCAAGGTTGGTTGGTAACCAACGGCAGATGGCATACGACCTAACAAGGCAGACACTTCAGAACCTGCTTGGATGAAAGCGGAAAATATTATCTACGAATAGCAACACGTCTTGTTGTTGCACATCACGGAAATATTCCGCCATGGTCAAGCCTGTTAAAGCTACACGCATACGTGCTCCAGGAGGCTCATTCATCTGTCCATACACAAGCGCTGTTTTAGACAATACGCCAGACTCTTTCATTTCATTCCAAAGGTCATTACCTTCACGAGTACGTTCACCAACGCCTGCGAATACGGAGTAACCGCCGTGTTCTGTAGCGATGTTATGGATCAATTCCATGATAAGAACGGTTTTACCTACACCGGCACCACCAAATAGGCCGATTTTACCACCTTTTACATAAGGTGCAATCAAGTCTACGACTTTGATACCAGTTTCTAAAATGTTAGTTTCTGGCGCTAATTCATCAAATTTAGGAGCTGGACGGTGAATTGGCCAATGTTCTGTAGCTTTCACCTCTGCTGGATCATGGTCTACTGTTTCACCAAGGACGTTAAAAATACGACCTAACACACCATCGCCAACAGGAACGGAAATAGCAGCCCCCGTGTCCACTGCTTCCATGCCACGAGTTAAGCCATCAGTAGAACTCATGGCTACGCAACGTACTGTATCATCACCTAAATGTTGCATAACTTCTACAACAATCTTAGATGTTTCTTGGTCGTCGCCTTTTTATACTAATTGCATTGTAAAGTAGCAGGCAATTCACCTTTTGGGGAAGACAACGTCTACCACCGGTCCAATAACCTGAACTACTTTTACCTATATTTGTACTCATATACGAGATACTCCTTTATCTATTATTGCAATGCATTTGCACCGCCTACGATCTCAGAAATTTCATTAGTAATACTTGCTTGACGCAACTTATTGTATTCTAAGTGCAAAGGTACCAATCAATTCACCTGCATTATCTGTAGCAGATGTCATGGCCAGTCATACGAGCACCTAATTCACTAGCCGCACCATGTAGCAATGCCGTATACACAGTACTTTCCACATAGGCTGGCAATAGCTGTTCCAACACAGATGGTTGATCTGGATAGAATAAGCTTTCACTCGGTTCTTCTGTATCTGATGCTAGTGAAAGAGGCAACAATCGCTCATGAGTCACTTCTTGCAATAAGGAGTTCACAAACTTGAGTGTATACCAATACCACTTCATCCACCTCTCAGACAAGAACATAGCTTGTGCCTGTTCTACAATCTCTTGAGCATGGTGAAAGCCTGGTTTATCAGAAAACCCTTGCATATGAGACAGGATTGGATACTCATGGCCTGTGAAATATTCCGTTGGTTTTCGACCTACTGTGAATAGACCATAGGATTCCGATGACTGATCTTGTACTAGAGTTTGCACATATTTAATGATATTACTAGTATACGCACCAGCAAGACCTTTATCAGCACCTACCACTACATAGGCTACCTTATTAACAGGACGAACCTCCAATAATGGCATACCCTCTAACTCTTGTAAGGAAGTTATACTCTGATCGAGCATGTGGCGAAGGCGTTCTGTATAAGGTTCTGTACCTTTAGCTTTTTGTTGTGCACGACGTAGACGAGCAGACGCTACCATTTTCATAGCTTTTGTAATTTGTTGCGTATTAGTGACACTTTTTATACGCTTCCGTAAGTCTTGTGCACTACTCATAGATTACGCCTCCTCTGGTAATAATTCGTGAGTAGCACCAAATGAATCGATACATTCTAAAATCGCTGTTTTCAACGTTTGCTCTGTATCTTCTTCTAATTTCTTAGTGTCTCTAATAGATGCTAATATATTGGCATAATTTCCATGTACATATTGTAATAAGGCATCTTGGAATGCTGGTACATCATGAACAGCCAAGCGTTTGAAATAGCCATTGATACCTGCATATAAGCAAACCACTTGTTCTTCTACTTTTAGCGGAGAGTATTGTGGTTGTTTCAACATTTCTGTTAAGCGTTCACCACGATCTAACTGTGCTTTTTGTAGAAGCATCTAAATCCGAACCAAATTGAGAAAGGCCGCCAATTCACGATATTGTGCCAATTCCAAAGCGCAATTTGCCCGCTACTTGTTTCATAGCCTTAATTTGTGCGCTACCACCTACACGAGATGCGGATAAACCTACGTCAACTGCTGGACGAACACCAGAGTAGAACATATCCGTACAAGAAAAATTTGTCCATCTGTGATGGAGATTACGTTCGTTGGGATATAGGCAGATACGTCACCTGCTTGTGTTTCGATAATTGGTAAAGCCGTAATAGAACCACCACCTAATTCATCAGATACTTTCGCAGAACGTTCCAATAGACGAGAATGTAAGTAGAACACGTCACCAGGATACGCTTCACGTCCTGGAGGACGACGCAATAACAAACTCATCGCGCGATATGCGGCGGCTTGTTTTGTTAAATCATCATATACACAAAGTACATGTTTACCTTGGTACATGAAAATGCTCGCCCATAGCAACCCCCAGAATATGGTGCTAAGTACTGCATAGGAGCCCCTTCAGAAGCACCAGCAGATACGACGATTGTATATTCCATAGCTCCTGCTTCTTCTAATTTTTGTACTACACGAGCTACAGTAGATTCTTTTTGACCGATTGCTACGTAAATACAAATTACATCTTGTCCTTTTTGATTCAAGATAGTATCGATAGCAATCGCTGTTTTACTCAGTACCACGGTCACCGATAATCAACTCCCGTTGACCACGGCCAATTGGCACCATCGCATCAATGGCTTTCAAACCAGTTTGCATTGGTTCAAATACAGATTTACGATCTGCAATACCCGGTGCTGGATATTCTACAGGTCGATGTGTCTCTGCTACGATTTCGCCTTTTTCCATCAATTGGTTGTCCAAGGGCATTGACAACACGGCCAATTAAGCCTTGTCCTACGGAACCCTGCATAATACGACCTGTACGGCGTACTTCATCGCCTTCTTTAATCAAGAAGTCATTACCTAATAGCACGGCCCCTACATTATCTTGTTCTAAGTTGAGCACCATACCATATACGCCATGAGGTAACTCTAATAATTCGCCAGCCATGGCTTTTTCAAGACCGTAGATATGCGCAATGCCATCCCCTACTTCGAGAACAGTCCCTACGTCATCTACGTTTAATTCCACATTATAGTCCTGAATCTGCTGTTTAATAATGGCAGTAATTTCTTCAGGCGTCATTTTCATAATTAACCATTCACCCCAATCTTATTGGTACTTGCTATGAGCAATGATTTTTCAACTCTTCTAATCGTCTAGTCATACTTCCATCAATCCGAGTATCTCCCTACTTGGATAATCATACCCGCCTAGGATCGATGCGTCTACATGCTCTTCAATAACGCATTCTTTACCTGTTATAGATTTCAATTTATCCAATACTTGTTGACGTGTTGCCTCTGAAAGCGGTTCTACTACAGTCACTTTTGCTTCTAGTATACCTCTGCTTTCACGAGATCACATAAGCACGAGCCGTTTCCATGATATATGCACCACGACGACGGTCTACCATAACATAAAGAAAATTCATAATTAAAGGATGCACTTCACTACTAAAGATTTGTTCTAAAATCTTTTTCTTACCCACATGCCTCTAACATGGGATTGACTAAAATTTGACGCAATTCTTCGTGAGTGGAAAATATATCTTGCACATAGGAAAAGGTCTGCATCGAGATCGATCTAACAAACCTGAGTCTTGTCCTAATTCAAATATAGCAGAGCTATATGTATCTGCAATTTTTTCTACACTCATCGTATCCACGACCTTAACGTTGTACTATCAAGTTTTTGCAATAGTATCCTCTACAAAGGCTACATTATCAGCACTGGAAAAGTCTTTTTCACTAATTTTTTTCAGCTACTTGTACAGATAAAGTAATCACTTCTGCACGGGATTTGTTGCATTTGCTTTTTCCCGTTCCCGTTCAATTTCTTGACGGGCCAATTCTTTTCTTTTGACTAGTGAGCTCGTAACTCTTTGATTTGTGCTTGTGACTGAGCTTCTGCTTGTTTTTTGTGCTGCTTCCACAATTGTTTGTGCTTCTTTACGAGCTTCTAACAATTGCGCTGCATAATCAACTTGTAATGCTTCTGCTTCTTCTTTTGCACGTTGCGCTTGTGACCAGTCACTTTCAATACGTTGTTTTCGCTCTTCCATAATTTGTAACAATGGTTTATACGCAAATTTTGCCAAAATCAACACTAACACAAAAAGTTTAAAATTTGAGCTAGCAGGTGTGCCGTTTACTTCTACCAACGGTCATACCTCCTCTTGGTTAATGATTATTTAAGTGAAGTCTACCAATGGATTTGCAAAGACTAATACAATAGCGATAACTGCTGCAATGATAGGAATAGATTCAATCAAACCAACAGAGATTAGCATGTTGGTTAATAATTTACCAGCTTGTTCTGGTTGACGAGTCATGCCTTCTAATGCTTTAGAAGATGCCATCACCATCACCTAAACTAGCACCAATCGCTGCCAAACCAATTGCCAAACCTGCTGCAATTACAGATGCTACCAATACGTACGCTTTTTGCCATTAATAATTCCCATAATAAATTCCTCCTCAATTAATGATCTTCTGCACTGCCATCCCTAAATAGGACGTAACAAGCATGGCAAATATAAATGCTTGAATAATACCAACCACTAAACTAAATCCTAGCCACACAAGTGGTACTGCATAAGGCACTAGTTCGTATAGCAATTCTAACAATATCTCTCCAGCTAAAATATTACCAAACAAACGAAATGCCAAGGTAACTGGTTTGCCACTTCCTCCATTATATTAATCACAATAAAAGGGAGCAAATGGTTTTAAATAATGCTTAAAAATAGCCAGGCCCCTTAACTTTTACCCCACAAACCACACAATGATAGGAGCTTGCTAAGGCTAACCCCAATGTCGTATTGATATCGTTCGTTGGAGATGCTAAAATATGTGGACTTGGAAGCAATCCCAATTCATTACTAATGAAAATGAATAAGAAATACGTGAATAATACGGACTCACTAAACCCCAATGTTTCCCCAAGCTCGGTTGCAACTGACCTGTTAAGGATTCCACTAGGCTTTCTACCACATTTTGGACCCCTTTAGGCACCATAGTAGCGTCCTCGTGTAGCTAATAATGTAACTATAATAATAAATCCCATCACTAGCCACGTCATATATAAGGTATCCATATTGAAGGATAAGCCCATCCATTGAACCACATGATGATGCCCTGCATGTAACTCCATACACACACCTCCTTTCACATAATATTAATAACTACTGTTTACGAGCATACAATGCATACTCAATATATTGAAGAGGAGTAAAAATAGCAACCCCTCCTAATACACCTTTCATTGATAGAGATGGAATCTGTGTCCCTATAGCCACTAACACTACAATAAGACTAAACCGACTCATGACTGCTATACGAACTCTTCGTTTCACTGTTTCCAATGACTCTTGCTGTATCTTACGCGACTGTAACGCTAAAAAAAGAAAGTATACACCGTGAGTCATCATTCCCCATAGCCAACCAGTTATATGGCTAGACCAATCGAGTAACCATAACCCTATACTACCTAGTATAGCGACCACAAGGATCCATAGGCAATGATTTTTTACATAGGTCCTATATTCTTTCATGAATACTCCTTACAACAATTGACGAATAGCGCTATATAATCCACAAAATCCGCCTAATAACCCACCTATGAGAATGCCCCAAGGTTTTGTTCCACAGTATACATCTAAGGCATATCCAATCCCTGCACACAGACCTATGGAGCAAAATAGACTGACTCCTATTGTCGACGCTTTTTGACACTGCCGCCCATAGTTCTGATCGCTTTTTGCTCCATACATTTCACCTCATCTAACATGGTAAATTATACCATTGATAGTTATATTTTTATAATTCATAAATTTGATACATGGAAGTTCTAGCCCTATAAATGAATTGTAAATCAATTCTTTTAAGCCTTCTATTCCCCATTGAAAGTAGATGTCAACTAGATTATGACTTTAACTCATTCTTCTAATAACTTTTTCCCAAAGGCTGACGGTTTTGTCTTGGTCTTTGAAAAATTCATAGCGCAAAGCTTGTACAATTCGTTCGAAGCACGTCCATCGCCATAAGGATTCACTGCATTAGACATTGCTGCATACGCTGTTTCGTTCTCGATAACTCTCGTAGCCGTACGATACCACTATCTTTATTGGTTCCCACTAGTTTGACTGTACCAGCCTCAACTGCTTCAGGGCGTTCTGTCGTATCTCGTAACACAAGAACAGGTTTACCTAAGGACAGTGCCTCCTCTTGAATCCCCCGAGTCCGTCAGCGATCAAATACGTACGGGCCATCAAATTGGCGAATGGTTCGTACTCTAACGGTTCGATTAATGTACTCGTGGCATATCACCTAATACCTCTTGTACAATACTGCGTACCTTGGATTTCGATGCATAGGAAAATCACTTCACATCCTTCTGCTCATTGATAATATCACGAATTGCTTCGTATACATTGCGCATAGGGTCACCCAAATTTTCACGTCTATGGGTCGTCACAAGAATGACTTTATTGTTGACATAGTCAATTTGATTCAATAACTCTTCTTTGAAAGTATAGTCTGTTTGCACCGTTGTTTGCAGTGCATCAATCACTGTATTCCCGGTCACATACAAAGTGGTCCGGATTAATATTTTCTTTTCAGCAAATTAGATTCCGAAGCACTAGTCGGTGCAAAATGATACGTTCCTATAGCTCCCGTCAATTTACGGTTCATTTCTTCTGGGAATGGAGAATAAATATTTCCCGTTCTAAGACCTGCTTCCACATGACCTACTGGTATCCCTTCATAAAAAGCAGCTAGAGCGCCTACAAAGGTTGTCGTTGCTGTCTCCATGAACTAATACCACATCAGGTTTAGCTTCTTCAATACCCTTTGTAATCCAAGTAAGGCCTTGCATGTCACATCATATAACGTTTGTCCTTGACTCATAATATTTAAATCATAATCAGGCGTTATAGAAAACAAATGCAACACTTGATCTAACATCTCTCTATGCTGTGCCGTTACCGTAACAATAGACTCCATATCATCAGCAGCCTCTAAGGCCTTAACAACAGGCGCCATTTTAATCGCTTCAGGACGAGTCCCGAATATAGTCATGACCTTTAACATAGTACCTCCCACATATCTCATATGCGTATCATCCTTGCGAAAGCATCCATCTTTCACAAACATTTCCTAAATCACTTTATTAATTACTTAATGATTATATCTATTGTAACATGTAGAAGAGTTCCATACTACGTGAAAGAGAAAAGAATACAAAATAATATTATATTGTCTCACTTTTCTATCGTCACCCCTATAGTTTATATCTCGCCTATAGATAAACACTCAATACCGGGGAACATTTGCATATATTCAATCCTAAAAATATGGTATACTTTATATGTCCCTTTTTATTTAAGAAGGGGTGACTCTATCAATGGGGAACTAAACATTACGAACATTAGCAACTCGCCGTTGTTCTTCAAGGTATCTTGATCCATGTTATTTCATACATGTTGATTGAGTTCTTCAAGAGCAAAAGTAAAAAACAAAGGACGGCTGCATCGTCCTTTTTGTTTTGACCCTATAATAAAAGGGAACTAAATATTCGTTGAGTTAATTATATATCATTTGCCACAAAAATACAAGAATTGCTTTTGTCACCTACAATGTTCTTACAACGTTATTTACGATCGACCTCGTTGTCTTTCGCAATTATCCCAATTCGTGTGCGTCCATACGCAAGCGCATAGTATGAGCACCACTAATAATAATCCAATTGTAAAATTAGCTTTTTGCAGCCACGATGGACACACAGCCCAATACAGCCGTGATAGCATACATCAGTAACACAGCTTGTTTTTGGGTTAATCCCATAGCCAGCAAGCGATGGTGTAAATGTCCTTTATCTGGCTGGAATACAGGTCTACCATTGATTCGGCGACGTACAATCGCAAATAATGTATCTAAAATTGGTAATCCTAACACAATTACAGGTACTACTAATCCAACAGTAGCTGCTGTTTTTTACGCTACCCATTACGGAAATCGCCGCCATGGTATATCCCAATAGCATACTTCCCGTATCACCCATAAAAATTTTAGCAGGATTAAAGTTATAGCGTAAGAATCCACAAGCAGCACCAGCCAAGGCAAGGGTAATGCAAGCTAAATCAACTTGTCCCATTTGCAAGGTCACAATACAGATAGCAATACAGGCAATCAAAGAAATTCCTGCCGCCAATCCATCTAAACCATCAATCAAATTGACAATATTCGTAAATCCCACAATCCAAAAATACGGTAAGTGGTACAGAAAGATATTCTAAGTACAGCATGTGATCTCCAATGCTGATAAAGTGGATAGCATTATCAAAGATAGGCAACATCAAAGCTGCCACAATCTGCCCCAACAACTTAGTTTTCGGTCCAATTTGTTTCACGTCATCCCAAATACCTACTGCTACTAGAATCACAGAACCTATGAGCAATCCTTTCACAGAAGATATATCTTTCACACTATATAGTAACGATACCATATAGCCAATATAAATAGCCAATCCACCTAGGCGTGGAATCGATACTTAGTGCACCTTTCGAGCATCAGGCGCATCAATAGCACCTATTTTCACAGCTAATGTTCGCACCAACGGCGTACATACATAGGTCACAATCAAGGCAATGACAAAGGCCCAAACATATACTGTCATTCCATCACCTCCATTTCCTAATTGTTATATCCATCAATCATAACCATACAGAATCGTATGTAATACTTTCAATTATCATCTATCATGGTCAATTATATCAGTTCTATCCATGACATACAAGAAAAAGACTGCGAGTTATGCCTTTGTTTCTACTAAACTTTCAATCAGTGTTTTTCCCTCTTTCATGATGGCTGCTAATCCCTCTTCACCAGCGTAAGATTCAGCGTACATTTTATAAAGGTTTTCTGTTCCTGATGGACGAGCCACAAACCAACCGGTTTCTGTCACTACTTTGACCCCATCAATAGGTTGATTCCCATAGAGAGAAGTGGTCCGTACATCAACAATCGGACTACCGCCTAACTCTGAAAGAGTCACATCTGACGCTTTCATGCCTTTTAAAGCGCTTTTAATCTCTGCTGTGCATGGCATATCAATACGATGGAACGTAGGTGTTCCCCATTGCGTCGTCATGGCATGATACAACTGCGCCGGTGTTTGACCAGTAGTAGCCACCATTTCAATCGCCAATAAGGCTAAAATGATACCGTCTTTATCAGTAGTCCATACAGTTCCATCCATTTGCAAGAAAGAGGCCCTGCACTTTCTTCTGCACCTAATCCAATCGTGCCATCGAATAGTAAAGGTGCAAAATATTTAAACCCTACAGGCACTTCATAGACCGGATGATTCGTATCTTTACAATATGCATCCATCAATCCCGTCACAACGGCTGTTTTACCAATGCCTTTACCTTCCCAAGGGCGGGTGTCATTCAAATATTTAGCGGCTACCACTAAATACTGATTAGGCGCCAATAATCCTTCTTCTGTGACAATCCCATGACGATCGTAGTCTGGATCATTACCTACAGCAAGTACATGGTCTCCTAAATTCTTTGCCACTTCTGCCATCGCATACGGCGAAGAACAATCCACTACTGGATCGCTCCATCATGATCGCAGGACACGAAACTAAGGTCGGATCATAGTCACTGTTAATAATGGTAAAGTTAAGACCATACGTTTTTGCAATCGCATGCCAATACGCACCACCACTGCCACCTAAGGCATTGATTAACACCTTCAGATTCGCCTTTTTGGATGGCCTCTATATTGATAATACGAGGTAACTCTTGTACATAGGCTATCGTAAAATCATAAGGCTCTAAATATTGCCCCGCTTCTTCTACAGTAATGGAGGATACAACTTCTGCTGTTTCTTCTTCATGATGGCAACAACCGCAATGCGCACTTTCATGAAGACCCGTCAAATCATGGAAGGAGAAACGTTGAATGCTAGTCAGACCTTTTTGTAAGTATTCATTGGCCAACGCCTCGATGCGTTTTGTCACCTCTGTATCTGCAGGACCACCATGAGGAGGATTATATTTAATACCTCCATGTTCCGGCGGATTATGAGATGGTGTAATGATAATACCATCTGCCATATCTTCTGCATTGCCCTGTGCATTGTGACGCAAAATCGCTCTAGACACACTTGGGTCAGCACAAATCACGATGCGCATCTACTCGTGTTGTGACACGGTTACCTACTAATACTTCAATCGCTACTTGTAAAGCAGGTTGCGACAAAGCATGTGTATCCTGTCCAATATAGCAAGGACCCTAGCACCAAATTCATGGCGCACATCACATATGGCCTGCACAATGGCCGCTACATGCAATTCATTAAAAGTCGCTCTGGACGCAATACCACGATGCCCAGAAGTACCGAAAGTCACCCGTTCTTCTATATGTGAATAGCTAGGAACGATACGGAAAAAGTCTTTCACAATCGTATCTACGTTAATCATATCTTCTCGTTTTACAGGTTGTCCTGCCAATGGATGTACCATATTAATGCCCCTCCTCATGCGTATCACTAGGTATTTCTTGTCGTGCCACTTGTACCTCATGAATTAACTGTTCTGCTTCTGCTGTCTTTACAGGGTCGCAGGTTTGTAACACTCGCTCTACCGCACCTTTCGTAGATTTAGTAGAGAATCCTGTGCCGATAACCTCTGCCGCATCGGTAATGACCATAAATGCCGTTGGATCTTCTGCCCTACAGCCGCTTTCAATCGAGGCCACTTGTAATAAGCTGACCACTACCGCAATCACCTGCTTTGGTTGATGTGTATAGGCACCTTCCCCATTCAAAATGGTAGCACCACGACCAAGCTTTTCAATAATTAAATTACAAATTGTCACTGGCTTATAGGAGATAATAAACATCGCTTTCCGTTGGTTAAATCCACTGATTACCTTATTCGTTACCATCGCAGATAAGTACGTACTAATCAAAGTGGTAGCCGCCGCTTCAATGTTGATCACAATCGCTCCTGCTACTAAAATCATCATATTAATACCAAATAAGATACTGCTCAATTTGCAATCCGAATCGATTGCGAATGATCAATGCAATGGGGTCAATCCCCCCAGTATTACCGCCACCACGGTATACAATACCAAGGCCCAATCCAGAAAATAAACCACCTAAAATACCGCCAATAATTGGATTGTGGGTCAATTCCAAGGTGGACAATGGAGACAATACATTGATGATGACAGACATAAAGAGAGTTCCAAAGAGTGTGACACCTAAATGCCAACGTCCTAACCATCTCCAGGCCGCATATAAAACTGGAATATTTAGTAAAAAGTTGATGGCCCCCAAACTTAATGCGCCTTGGGTAATATAATAGATAATCAAGCTTAACCCACTGATACCACCACTTAATAATTGATGTGGCACAATGAAACCTTGTAGCCCCTACGCCAAACACAGTAGCACCGATGATAATATAAATTAATGTTTTTAATTGTACTTAGATATTTTGGTTTATTGTCCATTACTTTCACCTACTCTACATCCCATACTAATACTAGTATTATACCATAGTATCACGACATAAAAGGCTGCCACATTAAGAGTGAATCGTAATGTAACAGCCTTTCACTAAATTCCTAATGTTCTGTGATATAATACAGTAATATTATTCTGCTAATGCAATTACTTCTACTTCTACCAAGAAATTAGCTGGCAAAGTTTTTACCGCTACGCAACTACGCGCTGGCTTAGATGTAAAATACTCTGCATAGATGGCATTAAATTTAGCAAAGTCATCCATATCTGCTAAGAAGCATGTCGTTTTTACAACTTTAGAAAAATCAGTGCCTGCTTCTTTTAAAATAGCCTCAATATTCTTCATAGCTTGTAATGTTTGTGCTTCTACGCCGCCTTCTACTAAAGCGCCTTTCGCTGGATCAATACCACCTTGACCAGAAATAAACACAAATCCATTCGCTACATAGGCTTGAGAATATGGTCCTAATGCCGCTGGTGCTTGTTCAGTATATACTTGTTTCATGATTGTCCCCTTTCTGCATTGCAAGACATATATAATACACTCTGAGTATAGCATGTTATACTATTCATGTGCATATAGTTTCTATGTATATTGTACTACATTTCATTACCTCTATGAAAGGAATCTCCTATGTCTATTTTTTATACCACCTACGAAAGTCCTCTGGGATGCCTCACCGCATGCCACTGCATCAGCATTAGTGGGGCTTACGTTTCCCACACAATCTGTAACCTTTTCTGATCCCTATATGCAAGGTGAGTACCTCTCCCATTCTAACACACACCACACAATGGTTAGATCAATACTTTGTTGGACAAATCCCAACGGTGACTATCCCCTTAGCACCACAAGGCACAGCATTCCAACAAAAGGTCTGGTCTCACTTACAACATATCCCCTACGGTGCCACTCTCACCTATGGGAGCTCAGCCAACTTGTCTTTCACTCACCACGGCCAAAAGGGGCTCAAGCTGTAGGATCAGCCGTAGGCGCCAATCCCTACTTCTCTGATTATCCCCTGCCATCGTATCTTAGGCAAAGGAAGCTCCCTCACTGGTTATACGGGAGGACTCTCTATTAAACGGGCCTTACTATCCATCGAGAATATCTTCTTCGTGGACAAGTAGGCTTACTTAATATGTTGTAACATCTCTAGAAAATACGGCAAGAATGTTCCTTCCACTTCGCTAGTACCCATTACAATCGTTGTAAAATGATCCAGCGTTCCACTAGCTGCTACCCGTAGGTACGCGGGATATTGAAGCCCTTTTATATCATAGGTCATAGTTCCCGCCGTTGTCATCGTACCATATTTACTATCTGTTAACGTATGTAATGGTTCCACATTTCGTAATCGTATCTTTGCTGGAATTGTATTGCTAGAGTAATCAATATCTTTATCTTCTCAATATTAACCCTAAAGTACTTTAATAAAACATTCATGTCATTCGCGTACGTATTCATTTCCGCCGGTGAAAGTCCCTCTTTTCCATATGATTCTGGGGCCATCAACCATTCTTTAGGTAGGTGGAAATACAAGAACCCAGGCGGTATTTAACCCATACTGATCTGTACCTTGCAATTCATAAGCATCCATATAATGTCCTAGCTTAAGTCCGTCTTTCATGCTCTGCAGTCCTGCATAGTCCTTTACTTTAGCAACGGTAGTGCCCACTGTACCTAAATTGGCATATACATATCCTTTTCCTACCTCTGCTAACTTTGAAGAAGACAATTGCTTAACGGTAATCTCTGGTCCTGTGGTTTGACGTAAATCAATCAATGGATTCTGATCTAGCATAGCCACGAACTCTGCTGCTTTTTCTTTGCCTGTTTTTTTCCTTTCTTCTTTTTTCTTTTTTTCCATATCTAAATAGGTCCCCAAAGGAACTCCTACTTCTCCCTCTAACATTGGTCTAGTACTAGCTATTGCACCATAAGTGTCATCATGTACTTGCGCAGATACTTGTCCATAGCCCATCATAAGACTAGTCACTAAGACAGCTAGTCCCATTTGCTTCCAAAATTCCATTTACTTATTCTCCCTTCACACCTAACAGACTTTTGATAACAGGATTCCAATAGGCTCTCGATGTATCAGCCGTTGTGATCCATGTGATAGATACCCCATCTTGACCATACCGTCCTACAAAACTAATATACGCTGGTAATACAAATCCATCTATATCCAATTGGACTCTACCATGCGTATACTAACCCTTTATCTCCTTGTAGTCGTACAGGTTTCATAATCTCTCCATCAAGAAATCTTACATTTGCAAGTGGTAATACGTCTTTCATAATCTCAGTATCACGCAAGTCATGATTAGTACTTGTAACGAAGGGAACTAAATCTGCCCCATCTATACCTTTTCCATCCGTAACATTTATATCATAAAGACCTATATTTTGTACCTCTTTTTGACCGTTTTTATTATATAATTCTTCTCCCATAGATTGTGGCGTAATCGTAATTTCTTTATGTTTTATCTGCCACACTTCAGCCGCTTCCGCACCTGTCATATGAAAGTGTACAAGTTCTGCCGTATGTAGGCCTCGCTCATCCCTCCCATGCAACTGATATCGTTGACCACGTTGAACCACACCTCTAATAATCCCATCTAGTAACTTAGCCTCTTTTTCATCCATATGCCAATCATTGAGATCATCTTACTCTACAGTATCTTTTGTTTTATAAACCCCTGCAACTAAATCATCATAGCTAGCTACCGAAATATGACTAGGTACCTCTACACTTCCTTGACCATCTAATGCAATCGATTCTGCACTTCCTGAAAGCATCGTACCGACTAATGCCACACTGGCCACCACATTTCCAATTCATAATAACTCCTTCCTAACTAGGTTCCCCTACTTTCTCCAATAATAATTGTGACTTCAATTGATGCAATTCTTCGCTGATATTAACTTTCACCTCTGGCGCTCTTCGTAGACGAAGGAACTCAGGCCATAATAATTGAATTTGCGCTTCTCCGTAGGCTTTCACTTGTGATAAGGTAGGCACCTCATACACTAGTTCTCCCTCTACAAAAGATAGGGTACTAATAATTCTTGTACTATAAATGTATTCGCCTTGAGCAAGGTTTGTTTCCATGGATGTAAGGGATTTTTAAATACATAGTCTTGCGTTGTATCTATGGTTTCATGATCTAAGCAAATTAAATCACCAATGAGCTTACTATTTCGTGCATTGATCAGACGTAAGACTTTTTTCTTGCCTGGGTTTGTTACTTTTTCAATATTATCTGAGAATTTCATAGCTGGAATAAACACATCTTCTTCCCATTGGCCAGCTAGTTTATAGACTCCACCTAAGGCTGGGGATTCATCAGCAGTAATTAATTTAGTTCCCACTGCCCGAGAATTAATAGCTGCCCCTGTTGTTTAAGGTCAGCAATTTTTATATTCATCTAAATCATTGGTAGCAAAAATAATGGCCTTTTTCGAATCCCGCCGCATCTAATAATTTTTCTAGCTTCAATCGATAAATAGGCCAAATCGCCACTATCTAATCGGATACCATAGAGCGATGGCATCGTGCCCCTACGGCTATCACGAATTTCTTGGAATACTTGAATCGCAGCAGGAACACCTTTGTGTAATGTATTATAAGTATCCACTAAGAACACCAAGTTATCTGCATATTGCTCGCATAGGCCCGGAACGCATCCACTTCTGTAGGGAAACTCGCGGCCCAGCTATGCAGCCATCGTTCCTACAGGACGCATATCGTACAACGCCGCACTGTACACATCGCTAGTGCTATCAAAACCACCGATGAGATGCAGCCCTAGCTCCCCTGTACTGCAGCGCACTGGTACCTTGGGCTCTTCGCATACCAAATTCAGCGACTCCCATCACGACCGATGACAGAACGAATGCGACGTGCCTTCGTAGCAATCAAGGATTCATGGTTTAAAAACATAGACAACGCAGTTTCCATAAGAATAGCTTCATCCTTAGCCGCTTCTACACGAAGCAAGACTTCTCCTGGAAACACCACAGATCCTTCCGGTGCTGCGTAAATCGTGCCTGTAAATCGGAATGTTCTTAAATACTCTAAAAATGGTTCTGTGAACACACCGGTAGTCCTCAAGTATGCAATATCTTCCTCGGAAAAATGTAATCCTTTCACATACTCAATCACTTGCTCTAATCCTGCAACTACTGTATGCACCTTGAAATGGATTCGTCCGATAAAATCGATCAAAGACACAACGTATACGATGTTTTTTGTTGTGTAAATAAACCTTGCATCATAGTTAATTGATACATGTCTGTTAATAATACTGCGTAATCATGAATACCTCCTGTTATTATGGGTAGATACAGAATGTTACATATTCATATAGTATCTATTATACCTGATATTTGTAATATATGTAATATATTTCTTCTTCATTCTTGCACATCATATATCATCAATTATCTATTAGTATCGCCCCTTCTGGTTGTATCTGTTAATCATATTTTATTAGACCATGGCTCACGGTGAATCATCACAGCCCCATATTGGTTTGTATGTCCACTATGGTATGATAACTATATTATATACATAACCTACCTATATCACATCTATGACTCGTGATATATATTTCCTTAGGAAAGGATAGACTATGAATCTTTCACAATTTTTCGCTTTAATTCGCCCACGCACACTGACAGCTGCTTTCAGCCCCGTTGTCTTAGGTGCTGCCATGGGAAGCTACTGCAATTTGAAGCCACGCAACCTCTTTGGTTGTCATTGCTATATACTGTAGGCATCCTCATCTGTGTACTAAGTGCACAAATTGCCGCTAACATATGGAACGAATACTTCGATTTTAAATCTGGTCTTGATCTCACACAAGCTGCCGGAAATAGTGGTTCTATCGTTCGCGACGGCATTTCTCCAACGGTCATCAAACGTTGGGGCTATATCACAACTATACTTCCACTCATCTTAGGTATAGCTCTCGCTAGTGCTATAACCTGGTGGTATATCCCTGTGGGGATGCTTTGCATTCTGACCAGTATCTTATATTCTGGTGGGCCTAAACCCATCTCTCGTACCCCTTTTGGTGAACTCGCCTCTGGCCTTGCCATGGGTTTTTGCCATTGTAGGCATTACCCTCTTTGCTTGGACTCACACCTTGCACTGGACCTATCTCATCCCTGCAGTACCGTCCACTATCTTAATCGGTGCGATTATGATGACCAACAATTTACGAGATTTTACCAACGATGCTACCCACGGTCGTCGTACCTTAGTGATTCTCTTAGGGCCGTGAAAGAGGGCCTCCAACTGTTACGTGGACTCTTCCTCATTAGCTCCCTATGGATAGTAGCATGGACTATCTCTGGTATCATGCCTTGGACATCTCTATTGGCTCTGCTTTCTTTACTACCGGCCATGAAAGTCATCCATATCTTTAACACCTATGCAGATCCAGTGCATTTGAACGAAAGCTCATAAATTTACGTCCATTTCTTGTACCTTGTATCATTTTCTTATGGGCTATAGGGTTTGCTACTGAATACAATCATGTAATAGAATTATTACTTTTTATCACATAAGTTTATTTACTTACTATATAGAAATATATATAAAAATAGAGGAAAGTTGCTACTTTTTTGATCAACTTTCCTCTATTTTGATACAACCATTTTTATATATCTTTTAGGCCCACCTAGTATATGCTATTACTATATTCAAACTTTCAACTACATATATAATTTCTTTGATATATATACCCCCAACTAATAGTCTATAATTATAACACCTTAGATATATATATATTTTACTTATAACTGAACTCTTGCTATACTAAGCAAGTAGAAATTCACTATGTAAGTACACAAAGAAAAAGGAGATAACTTATGAAGAAATTATTTAGTTTAGCAGCAACAGCTGTATTGGGCGCTGCCTTGTTATTAGGTGGCTGTGGTTCCACTGGTACTGATTCCGCTAGTTCTAGCACAAGTAAAACATTAAAAATTGGTGCTTCCCCAGTACCTCACGCTGAAATCTTAGAACAAGTAAAACCAATTCTTGCTAAAGAAGGCATCAACTTAGAAATCGTTGAGTTCAGTGATTACGTACAACCAAACGTTGCCTTAAATGATAAAGAACTTGATGCGAACTTCTTCGCTCACATTCCTTACCAAGAAAACTTCAACAAAGAAAAAGGTACACACATTGCAACAGCTGGTGCAGTACACATCGAACCAATGGGTGTATATTCCAAAAAAATTAAAGACTTAAAAGATATCGAAGATGGTGCTCAAAGTAGCTATTCCATCTGATGCAACAAACGGTGGTCGTGCATTATTATTGCTTTTCCAAAGCAGGTTTAATTACATTAAACGATCCTAACAGCATCTCTGCTACAGTACAAGATATCAAAAGACAACCCTAAACATTTAAAAATTTGTTGAATTAGAGGCTGCTCAATTACCTCGTGCATTAGATGATTCCACAATTTCTGTAATTAACACAAACTTTGCATTAGGGTGCTAACTTGAACCCAACTAAAGATGCATTGTTCTTAGAATCTAAAGATTCTCCATACGTAAACATCGTATCCGTTCGTGAAGGCGATGAAAAACGTGAAGATATCCAAAAATTGGTGAAAGCTTTACAAAGCCCAGAAATCAAAAATTCATCGAAGACAAATACAAAAGGTGCTATTCTTCCAGCATTCTAATGGAATCGCTTAGAATAGACTCCTCCAAATAAAAATAAACACTAACAACTATCATACATACTTAACTATACAGCAACAGAGGCAAGTTGATTCGTTCAACTTGCCTCTGTTATTTTATGTATACTACAACATAAATGTAATCCACTACATAGCTTTTCATAACCAATAATTGTATATATAAATATGCTAGAAAAGAATAACCTATACTAATATCCCAATATATAATAGATTTAAATACATATTCAAGATAGAAAAAGGGCCCCTAAGGACCCTTTTTATTATTTACGAACCATAGCTCATAATTCTTGCATTTTGTTCTTGTAACACTGCAATATCTTGTCGTAAATTGTTATTTTCTTTGTGTCAATACTGTAATTTCACGTCCGTAAGCTTCTTTCATAGCCACCATTTCATCATGCAACACAAGTACAGAGGAAATCAGGCCATTACGATAGCGTTTAGGTACCGCTTTTTCTCTGGGCTATTGCCAAATTTGAAAGTAGCCCCACCGTTGATCATCGTAGCTCCTCGCACCATAGATACACCAGCATGGAACATTGTTGACTCTTTCGTATAATGGGCAATACCGAGACCAAAGGCATTCGCATTTTTTATAATGACCAATACCCGCCATAAATTGTGTTGGCTCTAATGGATCGTATTGGATTGGTTTTAATGCTGCTAAGGCAGCACCCTAATGCATCACCTTCACGACTCTCTTTTGCGTAATTCTTGTAGATCATTACCAATAACCCCTATTTGTCGTTCCAGCTCTTCATAATGACGGGTATTTTCTTTAATTCCACCTTCTAAAGCTTTTCGGAAATCATCTTCTATTTTATTTTCATTACCTTTGATTTCTTTCCAGTACTCGTAAGCAGATTTGCTAGTGTCTCCTTTAGGGGCCTGCTACACCAGCATCGCCTTTTGTCTCCTTTAGGTCCTGTTGCTCCAGGTTTTGCCTTCTGGACCTGGTACTGGTGTTGGCGGTGGAGTCGTCAATACAGTCGTACCAGCTTCACCACGAGGACCTGCTGGGCCTACTGCACCTGGATCACCTTTTCGGACCTTGTGCACCGTCTTTACCTGTAGCACCAGTTTCACCTTTTGGTCCTGCGATACCTTGTGGACCAGCTTCTCCACGTTCACCTTTTTAAAGATGTTAGGTACTCTTCTTTCGTTTTCTCCGTTACCTGGTATTTCTTTCCATACTTCGTAGGCAGATTTTTCCATCTGTACCATTTCTCACCTTTTTGGTCCTACCGCACCAGCTTCACCTTTGGGTCCCGTAATCGCTTTTAATAAAGTCGTCTTTCGTTTTACCTTCATTACCTGGCATTTTATTCCATACTTCAAAAGCAGATTTTCCGTCAGCCCCAGTATCGCCTTTGGCTCCAGTTTCACCTTTCTCACCTTGAATACCTTGGTCACCTTTAGCGCCCGGATCACCCTTATCACCTTTGAAGTCAGGATCACCTTTCAACTCATCCTTATTCAAGCTAAATGTGTATGTTTTTACCATAGTCGCCTTCATCTTTTTCAGTAATTTTAATCCCCTTTTCAGCTTTTAATACATCCTTCAAAGAAGCTGCTGTCAATACAGGGCTTGTAGTAGATGTAGCACCATCACCTTTACCACCAGTAGTTAAAGTTAATTGACCTTTATCATTCCCACCCAAGGTAATATTCATAGTAGGATGAGCAAAATTAACACTGTAAAGGTTGGCGTATTAAGCATGCCAATACGCAAAATAGAGTCCATAGGATCCTTATAGGTAATCAAATTATCAGAGCTATATAATGCTGGCGCTGCATAGTCACTTTTACCATCAGGAGCCTTAGCACCTGCTTGTGGAGCCACTCCATACACAGTATTTGCCTTACCTTGAATCTTAATTTCTTTATCCCCTGGCGTATACACGCGTGTATCTGGTGTAGCATCAGACACGGTACCATCTGCCTTAAACGGCACATCATTACCTGCCAAAATGGTATTACGTTTTTCTAGTGCTTTTAACTGTGCTACATTGACAGCGTCCGTATCTTCTCCACCAGCTGCTACATTAATAATTTGACGGGTTTTACGATAACCAGAACGACCATTTCCCTACAGATACAGCTGAGTCAGTCGCTTTCCATATGCTTCTTTCTAAACTTGGCACTGCTGCCTCTGCTGCAGCATCGGCAAAATAGGATCCATGTAAAGATGGATCATAGCCACGATTAGACGTAAATTTGCATCCCGATCTCGCATAAGAGCCTGTGCCTAAGGCAACACCATTTCTAACTACTGTTTTTGGAGTCCATCCCAATACTGATTCCAGCATATGCTTGGTTGCCGCTTTCTCCAACTTTACTATTATGACCAATAGCGATAGAACCATTTCCATGGGTCTCTGTGTGAGCCCCCTACAGCAATAGATCCAAATTGATACGCATGTCACTATATCCCACACCGACTGACTGACTTTCATCTGGGGTTTGCTGAATCACCCAGTGCAGTAGCTCCTAATGCACTAGTTCCAATTGTGGCCGCACGACCTACTGCCACACTATTCTTGCTTTCAGCTTTAGCTGAACCACCGATAGCCAGCGCAGAATCCCTGCTTTTTGCACCTTGACCTACAGCTGTACTATTTTCACCTAATGTATTTGTGCCTTCCCCAATATTGACACTTCTCGTGCCCGTCTTATCAATTCCAATGCCAATAGCTACTGTATTTTTTTGAGTTTTGACCAATTTGTACATTACGCCCAATAGCAATGGCATTTTCACTTTTCTGATTTTGCCCTTGGACCAATAGCAATAGATCCCTCTTTTGTAGCAGTATTATTCAGTTCATTGCTATCTACACCAAGGTCACGGCTTTTAATAGAAATATATCGTGGTTTTTCTCGTTCTAAGCGATTACGAAGCACCCGTAGTTGTCCTACTGTGGCAGCATCTGTATCTTCATATCCTGCTGCTACATTCGTAATTTGACGCAGTATGTTGTTTTCCATCTTTTATACCGCCTACAGACACCGCCCCATCTGTAGCATTCCAAGCACTACTTATAGCATCATTACCCGCTTTATTAGCTTCTTCTATCGCTGCTGTATGCCTTCTCTGCATCGACCAGATCTTGATCTACTTTAGCTTTTTGCGCATTCGCAGTTGCTATAACTGCAGCATCTTTTACTTGCTTCCCGCTCTTTTAACATCTTCTTCTGCTTGTAATACTTTATAATTAGCTTGACGAATTTTTCATATAAGGCTTCAAGCTTTTGGATTATCCGCTCCCAGCTTCACCAACTTTATAATGTGTATTACTCATTGGATTATAGCCTATATAACTAGCCGTTTTCCTGATCTGTCTGCAGTTGAGTTAACCCCTATTGCTACACCTCCATCTACGGTAGCCTTGGTTTCTTTTACCGATAGCTACACTATTAGTCCCTGTACTTTCACTTTGGAGGCCTATTGCTACCGTAGATTCTCCAGTCCCTTTTGACTCTTTCCCTATTGCCAAACTATTGGTTCCCCACACCTTCACTCTGTGTACCCATAGCTATAGTAGATGCTCCAGTTGCTTTTGACTCTTTTCCTATGGCCAAACTATTCGTCCCTAAACTCTTACTTTGCGTTCCTATAGCCGCAGTAGATTCTCCTATTGCCTTAGCTTCCTTTCCAAACGCCAAACTATTCGTTCCTATACTTTCACTTTTGCGTTCCTATGGCTACGGAGGATTCTCCGTTAGCTTTCGCTTCTTTACCAAACGCTAAACTATTAGGTCCTACACTTTTACTTTGTGTTCCTATAGCTACGGAAGATTCTCCATTCGCTTTTAGCTTCTTTTCCTAAAGACAAACTATTAATCCCTATACTTTCACTTTGATCCCCAATCGCTACAGACGATTCTCCGCTAGCTTTTAGAATTTTTACCGATGGCAACAGCATGATTCGCTTCACTTTAGAAGCATCTCCTATTGCGATGGCAGACGCACCATTAACTGACGCCGTGCTTACGATAGCTACAGATTTTTCTCCCCTGTAACTTGTCCACCCTCTACAAAATGGAAATCTCCCTCTGCATAACCTACTGCATGACTTCCCAACACTAACATACTTGCCACATACACTGCTACTTTTTGTTTCTTCATGTTGTTCCTCTCATCTTCCGATCTCAGTCATCTTGCTCGGCTAGGTCTAGTCTTTCATAACTTGAAACACATATAGTTTTAATATATTATATACCTTTTGTGTATACTATTCAAATTGAATTTTTTTAAATTATATTCATATAGAAAAATATATTCATGAAAGAACATACTACATATATAATTCATTCACTTTACAATATTTCTTGTAATATGAATTACTAGTATATGCAGTGATCATCCTAGAGGTTTCCAGTTAAATCACAACATCAAAACCCCCGACTTTCACAATCATGTGAAAGCCGAGGGCTAATCATTTCAGTATGTAATTATTTACGGCCCATAGATTTACGTACGTCGAAAGCAACCGCTACAACGATGATTAAACCTTTGATAATCAATTGCCAGTATGGTCCCATACCAACGAATGTTAAACCGTAGTTGATAACTGTGAAGATCAATACACCTGCGATGATACCAGGTACAGTACCAATACCACCTGTGATAGATACACCACCCTACAACAGACGCTGCGATGGCATCCAATTCGTACATGTTACCATAGTTGTTAGTAGCACCACCCGTACGAGCTGCTTCCAAGATACCACCTACGCCATACAAAGCACCGGCGATAACGTAGATAATCACTAATGTTACTGCTACATTGATGCCAGATACGACAGCCGCTTGTGGATTGCCACCAATAGCAAACATGTTTTTACCAAGGATTGTTTTATTATATACCACATACATGATTAAGGAAATCACTGCAGCGATAATAACAATGTATGGAATCGTCATAAATCCCAGGTCTAAGGAACCTGTACCAATTTGTGTAAACTCTGGACGTAAACCGCCGATTGGTTGGGAATTATTTGGTTCCATATCAAAGTACAAGGAACAAATACCATAAGTAATAACCATGGTACCTAGAGTGGAAATAAATGGTACGATTTTAAATACGCTACAATCACCCCAGATACTAAACCGATGATAGCACCCACCACGATAGCAATCACGATTGGTAGAATCAAAGGCAAGTCTGGTAAATGTTCAAAGAACGGACGTGGATAATCTGGCAATTGTGTTAGAGATGCAGACACAACCGCCGTTAAACCTACTACACGACCTGCAGACAAGTCACAACCTGCGGTGATAAGGATCATAGCAGATCCCAATGCAATAATGACACGTGGAGAAGATTGGATTAAAATATCACGAAAAACTTGTGACGGATAAAAAGTTCAGGGCTATACATAGAAATAGCCGCTACTAGTACTACTAGTACCAAATAGATAATATTCTGGGAAAGAAACTTTCCTAATTTACCTTGGCTCATACGATACCTCCTAGACTAAACCAGCTGTTGCTAGTTCCATTATTTTTCTTCTGTCGCTTCATGGGCATCCAAGATGCCACTCATATATCCATTACTCATAACCATGATACGATCACTCATACCTAATAACTCAGGCATTTCTGAAGAAATCATGATAATACTTTTACCAGCACTAGCCAGTTCATTAATAATGGAGTAAATTTCATATTTTCGCTCCCACGTCAATGCCCCGTGTCGGTTCATCTAAGAGTAGGATTTCTGGATTCGTATTCAACCAACGAGCAATCAATACTTTTTGTTGGTTACCACCAGAAAGACTTTGAATTTTTGTTTCCGTAGATGGTGTTTTTCACTCGCAAGGAGGCAACACCCTCCTTTGTATCGTCTAGTCGTTTATTGTCGTTTAACAATTTAAACTTATTCTCGTATTTTGGCAACGCCGCCATTGTCGTATTATCTACAATGGTAAGCATTGGGAAGATACCTGTTGTACGGCGCTCTTCTGTAAGCAATGCCATACCCAATTTTTTCGCATCTCGTGGATGACGGATGTGCACTTCCTTATCATGCAGGTAAATCTTACCTCTTGAAGCCTCTGAGTCCAAATAATGCTTCGACAACTTCTGTTCGCTGCGCCCCTACAAGACCACCCATACCAAGTACTTCACCTTTACGAAGAGAGAAGCTTACATCTTTAAAAGAATGTGGGTGGATGGATGTTAAATTCTCCACACGAAGCACTTCCTCCGATGGAGTATTCGTTTTTCAGGGAATAACTGCGTCATTTCACGACCTACCATTCGTTGAATAATCAGGTCTGTTGTCAATTCATCAGCATGCCAAGTTCCTATATATTGACCATCACGCATAATCGTTACTTCATCAGATATGCGTAGGATTTCTTCCATTTTATGAGAAATATATATAATTGCAACTCCTTTTTTACGCAAGGAGTTAATGATTTTAAAAAGATGTTCTACTTCATCGCTTGTTAGAGAAGAGGTAGGTTCATCCATAACAATAATTCTAGATTGATGGGATACTGCTTTTTGCAATCTCAATATTTTTGTAGCTTTAGAAACAGATAAATCACCAGCTAATTGTTCTGGATCGATATCTACATCGATTTCATTAAACAAAGGCTAGTGTGTCTTCTTTCATCTTTTTATGGTCTACAAATTTGAAAGGGCCAATTTTTGGTTGGGAATCGACCTAACCACAAATTTTCCATAACATTCCCGCTGTAATACAGGGTATAACTCTTGGTGGATCATGAAATTCCCATTCCAAGAGCTTTTCGGGAATCTGTCATTTCTACTACTTCGCCGTCAATGACAACGTCCCCTTGATCAGGCTTATAAATACCGAACAGGCATTTCATAAGAGTAGACTTTCCCTGCGCCATTCTCTCCCATTAGAGCATGTACGGTGCCTGGTCGGACTTTGAAAGTGACATTATCCAAGGCCTTTACGCCAGGAAATTCCTTCGTAATTTGGCGCATCTCTAATATGTACTCGCCCATACATTTTCCTCCTACTAATCAGATAATTAAGGGGGCAAAATGCCCCCTTACTGCATTTTCTTATTTGTCACCTAAAATCTTATCCGCATTTTCTTTCGTTACGATTTCGTAAGGTACCCAAATATATTTACCGTCAACAATCTCAAAACCTGTATTGTCTTTATTTGGTGTTTCGCCTTTAGCTAATACATAGGAAAGATTGAATACAGCTTGACCTTGTTTTTTAGCATTGTTTAATACTGTACCCAATAATGTGCCGTCTTTCAACGCTTGTACCGCTGGAGTTGTAGCGTCAACGCCCTACTACTGGAATGTATTTGCCATTTGTGAAGTAACCTGCTGCTTTCAACGCTTCGATAGCGCCTAATGCCATGTCGTCATTGTTACAGATAACAGCATCGATTTTTGTCGCCGTAACGGCTTAAGAACGCTGCCATTTTTCTTGACCTTTTACGCGGTCCCACATACCTGTATCACTAGCTAATTCTTCAACTTTCATACCTTCTTTTTTTAAGAGATTCTACAGAGTATTGTGTACGAAGTACCGCATCTTGGTGACCTGGTTCACCAGTGATCATTACATAGTGGATAACACCATCATTGCTATGGTATGCCTCTGGATGCTTTTTGAAGTAATCTGCTAAGATTTTACCTTGCATTTCACCACTTTGTTCAGCTTTTGCACCTACATAGTATACTTTGTCCCATTTAGCCATATCTTCTTTTAATGGTTCACGGTTTAAGAATACCAATGGAATATTAGCTGCTTTAGCTTTATCAATGATAACGCCTGCTGCTGTACGGTCTACAACGTTAACGCCGATTGCTTTGTATTTTTTATTGATGAATAAGTCAATCTTTTCGTTTTGTGTTGGTTGAGAGTTTTGGCTATCTACGATATCCACTTTCGCTTTGTCTTTAGCGGCTTTGTCAATTTCTGCACGAACACCACTCATGAAAGTGTCATCAAATTTGTAAATCGCAACCCCCACTTGAGGTTTGTCTCCACTCGCACCTTGATCGCTACCGCAACCACCTAACACAAGTGCACCTACTGCTGCTGATGCTAGCAACGCTGCTTTCCAAGATCGTTTCATAATAATATCCTCCTTAATTAGATATCCTATATACCTATAAGACTAGTTATCTAGTCGTGGTACCTACCCTAACCAAGCTTCTTCAGCTCGTTTTGCACTCACGATATCAATCATACCTAGCAATGTATAATAAGAACCATTGCCGGAATACTCAAGATTAATCGCGTGTGTCTTATACGAATTGCGTTCTAATCACTCCTCTAAGTATAGGGTCCATCACGTCTACTGCATTGCCCATAGCGCTGCTTAAAATAATCCGTTCTGGATTAAATAAATTCGCAATATTCGCCAGTGCAATACCTAGGTAATGGCCTACCCGAGATAAAGCTTCCAAACACACTTCGTCCCCTTCTACTGCCGCTTCATAAATAGGCTCAACACGAAAGGCTTTACTGGTCACTAATGGATTATCTTGTACCGATGTATATCGGCCCTTTTCCATTTGTTCTAATACATAGGTGTGAATGGAAGTTTCTGATGCAATGTCTTCTAAACGAACCTCATTGCCTTTTTCATCCAACCGTATCACACCATAGCCTATTTCGCCAGCGCTATCATTAAATCCACGATACAGCTCGCCGTGATAAATCAAGGATACGCCTAATCCATAACTAAATTTAAGGACAATTAAGTTATCCATTTCTTTTACCACTGCCAAAAATAATATTCACCCGTTGATAAACAACGAACATCGTTTTCTACATATACGGGCACGTGGAATCGTTCTTCTAAGATATACTTTAAATGGAATATTATTCCACTTTCCATTTGGCGAGTAAATGGAAATCCCTTTACTAGAATCTACAGGTCCTCTCAAATCAAGCCAATGCTTTTGGATTGCATAGTCCCCATTGAAGAGTTCCTGCATGCCTTTATACATATGTTGCATAATTTCATCTGCCGTACATCCAATGATAGATGTCTCAGTTTGATGTAAAATATGCTGCCCCCACCGTCGTCACATAGTACACAATCGCATGGGTTCTAACATGTACAATCAAGATAGTTTCAATATCGGTGATTAAAGCCCAACAACATAGATGGTCTTCCCAAGGCAGACCGTTCTTGACGATCTTCATAGACCAACCCTTGTCGAATTAAGTTCGCACAAATGTTAGTCACTGTAGGAGGAGTTATCTTGGTCTGTCTAGCAATCAATGCCTTTGATACGGACCATGACGCCTGATGTAATTCAAAATTATTTCATCATTGCTAATCTGTGGCTTTACCATGATTCTATCTCCTTTACATCGAATACACCCCATCACCGATATCTGCAATGTATAGACTAGGGGTAACACCGATTTGTTTCTCGTACTCTTCTGGAGAGCTCTCATAAAAGCCTCTACGTGTTCGTCTTTTTACAAGAGCAATTGCACATCCACCAAAATCCTGCACCTGTCATACGAGACGCACATACATCCCTCTTGAGCGCGTGCAATAGTAACAATCGTATCTAATTCTTTTCCTGTTACTTCAAAATCTACTTGCAAGGATCTCATGAGACTCATTCAAGCAATGGGCAATGCCAGTTAAATCAGCAGCTTCTAAAGCCTTCAGCAAAATTCTAAAACCCGTAGATTTTCAGTAATAACGTGGCGTGCCTCGACGTTGTAACACATCATCGGTAATATAGTCTAAATCCTCTAGTGTGGCTAATGCTAATCCAGAGATATCTTTATTCTTTTGAATGATTTCATGGGCTGCATCACATTGGCCTTTGCGTTCGTTGAACTTAGAATCTACAAGACCACGTTGTTTATTCGTATTCATAATGATCAGTGTATAGCCATGCCAGTTTAAAGGAACTAATTTGCGTTCCATTTTTGTACAATCCAATAGTACACCATGGCCTTCTTTACCATGAGCAATGGCATACATATCCATGATGCCTACTTTTACACCCACAAAATGATATTCTACATGCATGGCCATTTTAGCTAGTTCGGTTCGATCAATCGGTGTTAATCCCAACTCTGAAAGCAACATATATCCAGTCAAATCTAGCATACATGCGGAGGAAGACAAACCTGCTCCTGCTGGTAAGTTACCATTAAAGTAAATGTCCATACCTGGCACAGTATGTCCTTTATCTTTTAAAAATTGGATCACTCCCAATGGATAGTTAGCCCAATCATGTTCAATATTATATTGGAACTGTTCGTTCACATCGACAATGACAGTTTTTTCCATATTATCAGAGTGCAAACGTACTTTACTATCTTCCCGTAAACGGATAGCGCCGTAGATACCTACTTTTAACGCTGCTGGAAATACATGTCCACCATTATAATCTTGATGTTCACCAACCACATTAACTCTACCTGGAGCAAAGTAACAGTGTACATCACCAGGACCCTCTCCGAAAAAGGAAAGAAATCTCTGTTGTAATTCTTCTTTAACCATTAGATTGTTCAACCTCACTATATAATTTGCGCAATTCTGGCGCTGTTTCTTCTACAGCACTTGTATTGGCTGCTGCCCATGCCCCCATCTCTGAAGATGCATAGTATTTAATTTTATTTGCTTCTCTGAATGGTGGGTAGAATTGAATATTAAAGTGATAATATTCTTCATGACCTTCATATTCAGGACTATTTACAGGATTTTGGTGATATACCATCATATATGGGAACGGCATGTCAAACAAACGATCAAAGGCTTCTGTTAATCTTTTTAACATATGTGCCAAATCTTTCGTTTCTTTTTCATTACAGTCTGTAATGTAGTTCATATGTCGTTTAGGAACTACAAATACACCATATGGGTAATCTGTAAAGAACGGAATATACGCTAAGAAGGAGTCATTTTCACCCACAATACGAGCATCCTTTTCCTTCTCTACTTGATTCATCTTACAGAACAAGCATTCTCCATGCTCATGATGATGATCTTTGGCACTCTCTAACTCCACTTGTAATTTTTTTGTGGTACAAAGGAGTAACCATATAATTGACCATGCGGATGAGGCATCGTTACGCCTACCGCTTCCCCTTTATTTTCAAATGGATAGATATACTTTATCTTTTCATCTTTTGCTAATTCGCTATGACGCTCTTTGATGAGGTTTAGCAATTTAACAATGTGTTCTTCCGATAGTTCGTAAAATTTAGCAGTGTGCTCTGGAGAGTATAAGATAACTTCACATTTTCCATAGTTCTCTTGGCTTTTATAAAAGTCATTACCATCTTCATATGGTGCCTCTGGCGTTTGCGTCAAGGCAGGAAAATCATTATCATATTTCAACACATCATACTCTGCAGGGACTTTTTATTAATACCCGGACAGAATGGGCACCAATCCTTTGGCATCGTTGGGCGTGCTTTACGGTTTGAAGCGACCATTGTCCAAGTCCGCATAAAGGATTCCAGCGTAATTCCGACATGGAATACCTCCTATCTATGGATTTATAATTTAATTACTATAAGGATAATTTTTTATATAGCTCTATTCTTTCATATTTTGACATTTTTCAATACTTAATTAAATAATAAGTTATGTAATTTACTCATAATCTGATGAGCAGCATGATTTTTATCACAATTTTTCCATTATTAGATACAAAACCGGCACCATCCCCTTTCTCTCACTGCATTCTGAATGTTCGTTCAGGCGAATATGGCACCGGTTTCTTGTTACTTCGGTATCAATTTATATAAAAACTCTAAATACTCCATAGATTATGAGTAAATCATATGGGGCTTATTGGAAGGGGCTAATATAGTATGACTAAATGTAATAGATATACAAGCTTTCCTTACCTATGAATAGTCTTACTAGGCACTATCCCACACTAAAAAGAATGCCTCTTGTTTTACCGCTTTGTTTGACTTCCATTTGAGCACGTCGTTCGTCTGTGATAAAACGAATCGGTTTTCATGTCAGCACATGTAATAATCCTTTTCAATGAATCCACATGTTTTTCTTTTCGCTGCTGGCGATAGCTTTTGCACACACCTCAGAGTCATCGAGGGCATTATGATGATTAAAAGTAATGCCTAAAAAACCTCCCAATGTATTGAGTCGATGGTTCACAAGATCTGGCCATACTTTGCGCGTAATACGTACGGTACAAGTATATTCTAAATCCGGCCACTCTATATTGTAATGATCTAAGGTAGCTCGCAACACATCAATATCAAATTTGGCATTGTGAGCCTACTAATAGTTTTCCTTTTAAATGATTGTTGTAAATAGCCTACCATAATTGGTCAAATGTGGGTTTATTGAGTACCTCTTCTGGTTGAATACCATGGATGCCGATAAACTCTTGGTTGAACTGCATCACGGGTGGTTTAATCAAACTGTATCCACGTTTTGTAATACGGCCATCTTTCCACGGTAACAACCGCCAAAGAAATGGCACTATTTTTACTTTCATTTGCCGTTTCAAAGTCTAAGGCAACAAAATTTAACATATATCCTCCTTCCACAGCCTGTGTGAGACTGCGGCCTATATCAGAAAAAAGCAGATGCACGTAATGGCATCTGCTCTTATTATATAGTATTTTTCAGCAAAGTGAAATCAACAGTTCTATTGAATTGCTTTTTCGAACACAGCCTTAATCAATGCTTTTTGTTTGTTCATAACTTTCACCTGGCTGTGCTTCATATTGTTTGTCCAAATCGAACCATAAATTTGGATAGTATTCATATGGATGTGTTTTTGAACAATTCCACTGCATCTTGATCTTCTACCCAGTTAATTTTAATATCTTTGAAAGCAGGGTTTTTCTGCTTGAAGTTCTTCAATAGCGCGGAATGCGTTAGCACAATATGGACAATGATGTAAATGGAAGCCTAAAATTTCTTTCATGTTATACTCCTTTCATCAGATCGATCTATTATATCGAATTTATTCAATTATAAATTTAGTATACCACAAGACAATTCATGTTACAACTATAACCCAGCTTGGTATGTCAAAATAGCACTCCAAGACGTTTGTACCCAACTGGATACATCAAATGTAGTATGTAACACAATGGCTAAAAAAACATAGCTCCTGTAATCACTGTCGTTGCTCTGCTACTCAACATCGCATCAATTCGTTCTAACATAAGAACACATCCTCTCTTCTTCACAATCCTATACCACTAATGAGCTCACAACTGTCTATGCTATAGTCATGGATTCTTTCAATTCATCATCTTATGATGTATTCATATATATAAAGATATGAAACACTTTGTTACTTATGTATATACTACTAGTATAGGGGGAATTGAGAAAATTTACAAGAATCACTTTTTCTATTTTGTTATTTACAGAACATATACGAAAAAGTATCCAATATTGAACAAGTATCTCATTTTGTTTGATTCATATGTGTAAGGAGAAACTATGGATAAACGACAAGTAAAAACTAGAAAAAGCCATTTTTGATGCCTTTGTAAGACTCTTAGAACATAAAAGTTACAACTCTATCATTGTGCAAGACATTATTGATGAAGCCCCTCATTGGCCGCAGCACATTTTTATGCCCATTTTGAAACGAAAGAGGATTTATTAGAAGCTCTATGTCAAGAACTATTCTCGCATATTATCGATACTGCTTCAGATTTTTCTCATGCCCACGGCTTATATAAAAATAGTCACATCAAGGAAGCTATCTTCCTTCACATCTTGCAACATTTAGAAGACAATGACAATAATATTTTGGGCCTACTTTCCTGTGAAAGTAACGAACTCTTCCTTCGCCACTTCAAGAATAGTTTAAAAGAACTCATCCAAAGTCATTTTTTAAACAACCAAAACATGCCCACACAATAATATCCCTCACGATTTCATTTCCAACCATATTGCAGGCTCTTTTGTTGAGATGGTCCTTTGGTGGCTAGAAACAGATCGTCAATACTCTATCGAAGATATGTCACGGTACTTTTACCATATTACAGAACCATTGATTTTTGGAACACCAACATTAATACTATAAACAAATGCAACAAGGCGCTACCTTAAGCAAATTCGCTCATCGGTAGCGCCTTTTTTATAGTAATATCAACTGTATATGTTTTTAATTATCATTAAGATATTCTTTATGGCATATTGTTGTGCCGACTAGAATGTAAAACATCCATCTGCTATCGATTACGCTATTTTTGTAAAACAGCAACTTTCATTAGAAAACATATTAGACCGCTAAGGAAAACCGTTTTTTTGCCAACGGCAAGAACAATACTAAAATGATAGATTCTAATAGGTACGTGAGCACATAAGTCATCCACACGCCATCATTACCGAATGGAGGAATCAGCAATTCTTGCATACCTACAAAGAAGACCACTGCAATAAACATCATATTCCGGATGGATGCTGTCTGACCAATGCCATTATACATACCATATAGTAATAAACCTACTGCTGCACAGATAGGATAGAGCAATAGATAATGGGAATATTCCAAGGCCATCGTGTAAATTTCTGGTACTGAGGTCATAAGCATAATAGCATCATTACGGAATAATCCTAACACGACTTCTACGATCACTACAAACACCGCTAAACAAACTAAGGAAATTTTTAAGGTATCTTTCCAAAGCACCAAGTCACGCTTGCCAAACGCTTTACCTGTAAATACGCTGACTCCATTCGCCTGTCCATCTGTGAAGTATGCCAAGATAAAGATAATCTCTAAAATCACTGCATTGGTAGCTAGTACATCGCTGCCCATAGCACTGCCTGCTTTAGCAAATAGATTATTAATTGTGAGCAAACACAAGGTACGAAGCATGAGGTCTGTGTTGACTTTCATAATGGATAGGAATGGTTTCACCCGTTTTAGAGTATTCCATATTTGGGACGTTAGGTCTAATCGGTCACGGACTAAGTACATAGCGCCGAGTCCTACTAAGGACGCATAGATTTGGGAAATCAAGGAGGCCCAAGCCACCCCTTTCACACCGAAACCAAAGCCAAATACAAAGAGAAATGATAAGCCGATATTCAGCAAATTCATAGAGATTTGCATAATCATAGTGGCGCGTATCATCATCTGCCCCATGAGCCATCCTAATGTTACATAGTTGACCAGTACAAACGGAGCTCCCCAGATTAAAATATCTGTATAGTCCGCCATCAGGGCAATCACCTCTGGGTCGGGATGCATAAAAGCTTGCATAGTAATCAAATATCCAAGGATAGCCAATAATAAAGGCGACGCTAATCAGCAAGGCAATGATGAGAGGGCGAAAACTTAAGGATGTACTTTCCTTCGATTGCTCTCCCAAAGCTTGTGCAGAAAATACTGTAGTAGCCACTCGCAAAAATCCAAAAAGCCAATACATATTGTTAAATAAGATAACTCCTAAGGCTACAGCTGCAATGTACATTGCATTGTCCATATGCCCCATAATCGCAGTATTCACAGCGCCTAATAAAGGTTGAGTCACCGTAGAAATCATAAATGGAATTGTCACTTTTTAAATAGTCTTTATAGGTCAATCGTTCTTCCATAGTACCCTCATAAAAAGAGGAGCCCCTTACGGCGCTCCTTGAAACATTCTATTTACACACCTTTTGATGCAACCATTATATCAAAAAGTATTCATGTTTAACAAATATCCATTATTCATAGATTTTGTACTACTTTTGCAAAACAATCTATTCAGTTATTGAATATTACCATTAACAACGGATTATCTATCTAAGTTGTAGACAGCGCTTAATAATTGTTTTGTATACGGATGCTGCGCTTCTGCTAAGGCATCTCCACTGAGGCGTTCCACTACTTCCCCTTTATACATAACCACAACTTTGTGGCAGAATAAATGGACTAATGCCAAGTCATGGCAAATAAATAAGTAGGTAATGCCTTTTTCTTTTTGTAACCGTACCAATAGCTCGATGATGGTATCTTGTACAGATACGTCTAGAGCACTCGTGGCTTCATCGCAAACGATAATTTCTGGTTCTAATGCTAAGGCTCTAGCAATAGCCACACGTTGCCGTTGTCCACCACTCATATTATTCGGATAACGGCCTGCAAAAGTCTTCTGGTAAGTCTACCATTTTTCAACAATTCTTTAGCTTTCGCATCTACATCTGCTTTGCTAATGAGATCAAAGTTACGCAATGGTTCACAAATGATGTCACGTACTTTCATCTTCGGATTAAACGCCGCTGTTGGATCTTGGAATACCATTTGGATATGACGATAATTTTGGCGTTTTTCTTCACCTGTTAATTTCGTAATATCTTTACCTCGGAAAATAACAGAGCCAGATGTAGGTGCATGCATGTTCATGATCGTTTTTACCAACGTAGATTTACCACAACCAGATTCGCCTACGATAGCTAGGGTTTTCCCCTTTTCCACATCGATAGAAATACCATTACAAGCACGCAAGGTGGTCCCATCAGCAAGAGGAAATTCTTTCACAATATCTTGAATTTGCATTATAATCTCAGACATAGCGTTTTTCCTCCTATTTCTGGCACTGCATTGAGCAATTGTTTCGTATACTCTGCTTGTGGATTACGAATGATTTCCTCAGCTGTTCCATATTCCACAACTGCTCCTTGGCTTCATCACCACAATTTTTATCAGACATGTGAGCCGCTACACCGATATCATGAGTTACAATAATCATCGATGTTTTATTATCACGATTAATACGTAATAATTCTTCTACAATTTGTGCTTGCGTCGTTACATCTAATGCCGATGTAGGTTCATCACTAGCAATAGCTTAGGAGAGAATGTAATAGCCATCGCAATACCTACACGTTGGCGCATACCGCCACTAAGTTCAAATGGATAGGATTTCATAATCGCCTCAGGATGTGGCAAGTTTGTCCGTGCCAACATCTCAATCGCTTTCGCCTCTGCTTCTTGCTTCGACATGGAGCTATGAAGTTGAATAAACTCTATAAATTGCTTACCGATAGTTTGGATAGGATTCATCATATTGCCACTGTCTTGGAAAATCATAGCAATATGATTTCCTCGTAAATCTAACCAATCTTTGGTTGAAAAGGCCAATAGATCTTGTCCATCAAAAGTGATGCTTCCTTCTGATACCCGACCTGTATTTGGCAATACGCCAAGCAGTGCACGGATAACGGTAGTTTTACCACTACCAGATTCTCCAACGATGAAACAATCTCTCCCTCTTCCAAGGTCAAGTTCACCCCAGAAATCGTCGGCTTCTGGTTATTTCCATAGGTAACTGCTAAATTTTTAATATCAAGTAACATATATATCCTTTCTCACTTAGTTCTGAGCGATGCTGGTGAAAGTTACTATTTCATACATACAACAAGGGAGGCAAAGTGCCTCCCGATTGTTCGGACATCTGCAAAGGATTATTTTGCTGGTTTTACATCTTTAGTCAACCAGTAGTAGTCTGTTGGATACATCACTACATTAGTTAACCAAGTGTTATTCACAATATTTGTTTTAGGGTAACCTAAGAACAATGCTGCACCATCATTCAACAAGATTTGTTGTGCTTCAATAATTAAACTTTTGACGTTTAGATTTATCAAATTCAACTGCTAATTGATCCATGATTTCATCGAATTTAGGGTTGCTGTAACCAGAACCATTTTGAGGGTTTTCACCGTTTAAGTTAGTTTTTCCAGTACCATTTTAAGAAGATTTCTGGGTCACCAGTGTTCGCCGTTACGATATTGGAAATCAACAAATCATAGTCGCCATCGATACCCATTTTATCGATTAAGTTATAGTCAACAGATTCGATGTTTACTTTGATACCGATTTTTCATATCAGATTGTACTGCTTCTGCATAGATAGGAAGTTCTTGACGGCTGTTATAGACTACAAAGCGAACTTCTAAGTTTTTACCGTCTTTTATCTACGAAACCGTCTCCATCGGTATCTTTTCCAGCCTGCTTCTGCCAACAATTGTTTGGACCGTTCAGGATTGTATGCATTAGGATCTTTCAAGCTATCAAATCCATAATCCAAGCTTGGTGGAATTGGAGCTTTACCAGGAATGAATGTACCTTTTAACAATACTTCGTTGTAGGATTTACGGTCAGTACCGCTGATGAAGGCAGCACGAACTTTTTCGTCACCTAATACACCTTTTTGGTTAATACGAGCTAATACAGTACGTAAAGATGCGATTTCATCTACTTTAAATTTGCTGTCATTACGCATAGTTTCAAGGTCGCCAGGGCCAATGTTAACTGCGAAGTCTACATCACCTTTTGCAACGCCAATGCACGAGTTGTAGGGTCATCGATAGATGGAATTTCTACAGTTTTGAATGGAACTTCGCCATCCCAGTAATTTTCGTTCTTCTACAACTGCCTTTTCTTTAGTGAAAGATTTCACTTTGTACGGACCAGTACCGATAGGACCTTCTTTTGCAAAGTCACGGCCAGCTTTTTCAGCAGATACATCTACGATGATAAATAATGGGTCAGCCAAGAAACCAGGTACATTTGGATATGCTTTATCAGTAGTGATGATCAAGTTTTGACCTTCTGCTTTGATATCTGTATATTTGAAGAATGTTGCGGCACGCTTATTTTTCTCAAAGGCACGTTCAATAGATTCTTTGACTGCTTCTGCTGTTACTTTATTGCCATTGGAGAATTTCGCTTTGTCATTGATTTTAAAAAGTCCAAGTTAATTTATCGTCAGATACAGACCAACTTTTCAGCCAACCATGGTTGTGTATTCATTTTTATCATCGAATTTAGCTAATGTTTCACCAATACCGTAACGCATAACTACCCAACCGAAGTAGTTTTGTGTTGGCTCCAATGTGTCAGCGAAGTTTGTAACACCGAATTTCACTACACTTTTGTCAGCAGGTCCATTGTTATCGCTACCACAACCTGCAATCACACCTAATGCTGCTACGGCCATAACGCCGAAACGCTAGCATTACGAAGCCACTTTTTCCAACTTTGTTTCATCTTAAGTTCCTTTCTCTACAAAAACTTGTTACTAACATATTTTAATGAGAATCTGTACTACGAGGATCTAAAATATCTCGTAGTGAATCGCCCCCATAAATTGAAGATGGTAACCACAATAAAAATGGCTATCCCTGGATATAACATCAATCCCTGGTGACGATAAAATATATTGACGGTTTCTCATTTAGCATTAAGCCCCATTCTGGGTGTTGGTGGCTGTGCCCCAAACCCCAAAAAGGAAAAGGTCCCGCAATCTCCATCATCATAGTCCCGATATCCATAGCCCTGTGCATAACAATCAGGAGGTAGAACATTCGAGCAAAAATATGGCGCCATAAAATGGTCAACTGTTTTGTCCCATTCACTCTAGCTGCCGCAATGAAATCATTATGGCGAAGTTTTAATCCACCGCAGGCCGTATGAGCCGCGCATATTTCGCCCAGCTCACCACCACGAGAGCCAAGATCGCATTGATGGCGCTGCCCCCATAATACCGGCAATAGCAATGGCCAGTACCACCTGGGAAGGATACATAATGTCTGTAAAGCGCATCAATACTAATTCTACTTTACCTCCAAAGAAGCCAGACAAAATTCCTACTACTGTACCAACAATAGCTGTTAGAATGACTAGAATAATTGTCATAAACAAGGAAGTTTGTGTACCGTAAATGATACGGGAGAATGTATCACGTCCCAATTTATCCGTCCCCATCAAATGCTGTGCAGAAGGTTTCAAAAATGCTTTTGACATATCTGCATTGAACGCATCATGCGGTGTGATATAAGGAGCAAATATAGCAATTCCTACTACAATAGCCACTAACAGAGAGTAGAAAGAGAATCGTTTATGTTGCAAAATAAATTCTTTTCATCTTATCCCCTCGCTTTCAATCGTGGATCTAATATAGAGTAGGACAGGTCTACCAAGAAGTTGATAGCTGTGTAGATAAGAGCTACCCACAATACGAAACCTTCAATTAATGGATAGTCACGCATGGCAATGGCATAAACCGCCATTTTACCCATACCAGGCCAAGAGAATACGATTTCGATAACTGCAGCCCCTGCTAATAGCCAACCAATACCCATCATACCCATGATAGTGATCAACGGTAATAAGGCATTAGGTAATACATGTTTCCAAAGAATTTGGGATTCACTCATGCCACGAGCACGAGCCCCCATCACATAATCTTGATGTAACTCCTCAATAATCACAGTACGCACTTGACGTGTGAATTTAGCTGCCATTACAAAAGATAATGTAATCGCTGGCAAAATTAAGGCTTTAAAGCTAATCGCAGACGTAGCAATCGGTACCCAGTGTAATTTCAAACCGAATATATACAGCAACAGCATACCTAACCAGAAGCTTGGCATCGACACATTCACAAAGGCAAAGAATCGAATAATAAAGTCTGGCAGTTTATTTGCTTTCACCGCCGAGTAAATGCCCATTGGTATGGAAATGAGCACATTCAGTGCAAAGGCTATCACAGCTAATAGAGCTGTACCACCTAAGCCTTCTAATAATTTATCTGTCACTGGTTTTTTCCCTGAATAGGAAGTTCCAAGATCCCCTTGTACAGCACCAGCTACCCAGCGCACATACTGCTCCATAAACGGCCGATCCAATCCCATTTCTTTTCGTGTCGCATCAATCATTTCCTGTGACACAATGGTGTCCCCTGCTTCCAATACCATCAAGGCTGGATCCCCAGGAGCAATGTAGGTCAAGCAAAATGTCAAGAAGGTAACACCGATCAATGTAATCAGTAATTGTGACATCTTACTTACTATGGTTTTCAATCATCCACATCCTTTCCTCAACGTTAATGAGCATATGTCTATATTTGCAACAAAGCCTTTAAAAGAAAAACCACCCTTTGGGTGGATTACATAAAGTTAGCAAGGGCTACAGCTTAGACAATCTTGCTCCATCTTGCCCATAACCCTATACAACTTTTAATAATATCTTCCCCAAATTTTCTTCCCTTCTCAAGGTCTTATAGCCAAATATCTACGCCCAACTATATTATAGATATTACATAAATATGTTAATTTCTTTTATCAAGATTGTCAAATAACTAATGTGAATAATGCAAGACATATAATGCATACTTGTTTGAAAGTACACATTTATAGGGATTTATTTGTGATTTATATCATTTTTAATCATTGCGTTTCCACAAATTGAAAAATATCTATATAGCAATTTTTATTCACTTTGTATAATATTTATATTTTTGAAGAATAGATATAAAAACTTTTCATAAGCAACCTGAATTGTGACATAACAAAAACACACCCAAGAGTACCCCTTAGGTGTGTTGCATTGTACTATGTCATTAAAAGAAATCATTTTTCCAAAGCCAATAGCCCGCTAATGCCGCAAAAAGCTAATACCGATACCAATCACATATTCAAAAAACCATACGGTGTATCTGCAAATGGGACAGGCACATTGATGCCCCACAAGCTAAAAGATTGCCGTTGGCACCGCTAACATAATCGTCATTGCTGCCAACAACTTCATAACCAAGTTCAAATTATTAGAAATGATAGATGTGAAGGCATTCATCATATTCATCAAAAATATTAGAATACATTTCAACCATTTCCACGGCCTGTTTGTTTTCGATAATCACATCTTCTAATAGGTCTTCATCTTCTTCGTACATTTTTAGTAAGTATCGTACATCATCATGGCGACGAATACGTAAAATCCGTTCCATCACTGTTCCATTACCACGCAAAGCAGAGGTAAAGTACGTCATAGACTTTTTGCAACTCCAAGAGTTGAAACAAATCTTTATTACGTGTTGTATGGCGCAGTTTCTTTTTCAATATCATCAGTACGGCGATCAATTTGTTGTAAATATCGTAGGTACAAGACAGCTGTACGATACATGATTTGGAATAAAAACCGTGTCTTTTTGTAGGTATAGAACGTCGGCATCTGATTGCTCAAGAATGGATAGAGCACTTCGGCTTCTTCTAAACACACAGTAATGAAAAAATCTTCTGTTACAAAAATACCTAATGGTACTGCATCATATACGTCAGATCCACGCAGTACCGGAATATTAATAACGACAAAGATATATTCATCTTCTATTTCCACGTGAGACCGTTCTTCCGTATCTAAAGCGGCTTTCAATACATCCGTTGGAATCTGTGTCATCATATTGACGATAGCCAACTCATCGGGGTCTGGATTCACCAAATTTATCCATGAACCTTTGTAGCATCTTGTACAGTGGAATCTGTAAATAATTCCCCCTCTACGTGTTTGTGTACCGTTAACATGTGACACCTCCTTAACGTCTTAATAACCCTACCCTTTATCTTAATCAATCGTGGCCAATTCGTCAATTTTTATGATTTCTTGTGAAAGTTTCTAAACGTTTCACTGTTTCCACTCAATCAATGTATAGGAGTACATACATTGGTGGATGATAAAGCAAAATGAGTTAGACTATGTCCCTACACAACAAAGAGGACCCTAGCCCTAATGGCCAAGTCCCCTTTGCTGTATAGTTATTCTGTAGTGATATATGCCTTGTATAACTACAAGGGGGGGGGGAAGATATCACAATGCCTCCTGCTACATAGTAAGGGCGTACATGCTAGCAGGAGGACTTATATTATTTACTGTAGAAAATACGGACAGAGTTAAAAATGCAAAGAATGGATACCCTGTATCTGCAAAAATGCACACCCACATGTTGGCAAAGCCAAATACACCAGCCACCATAACGATAATTTTTACAGCAATAGGAAGAAAATATTTTGCCATGCAATGGACAAGGTACGTTCTGCAATACTTAAGGAACGCCATACGGAATCTAGGTTGGAGTTTATGTATACTACATCTGCTGCTTCGATGGCAGAATCTGCACCACTACCCATAGCACCACCTACATCAGCACCAGTTAACACGGGCGCGTCATTGATACCATCACCTACGAACATGACAGAACCATGTTCGCTGCGAAGAGATTGAACTACTTCTAATTTATCTTGTGGTAATAACTCGGCACGCACACCTTGGATACCTACTTCTTGGGCAATATGGTTCGCACTGGATGCCACATCACCTGTGAGCATCACTGTATGATATCCTTTTCCATTCATACGACGGATGGCCTCTTTAGAATCCTCTTTCACAGCATCGGCAATGACGATACGACCTACATATTGACCATCAATAGCTACGAATACTTCACTACCATATACATGTTCAATGGTTTGGTACCGTTACATGTTCTGTTTCTAATAAACGACCATTACCAACCAATACGGTGTGGCCTTCTACAGTCCCTACCATACCATGACCAGAGATTTCTTTTACATCCTTGGCCGTAGTAAACTCTACTCCTCTACGCTGTACTTCTTCTACAATGGACATAGCAATCGGGTGTGTAGAACCAGCTTCTAGAGCCGCTGCATATTGCAACACTTCATTATCTGTATAAGTGCCAGCTACTTCACTGTTTGTACGTTGAAAGTACCTGTTGTGATAGTACCTGTTTTATCGAAGGCAATGGCTTTCACACGGCTCATAGCCTCGATCGCCTTGCCACCTTTGAACAAGATACCTTGTTTAGAACCAGCACCGATACCAGAGAAGAATGCCAATGGCACAGATAATACAAGAGCACATGGGCAAGACACTACTAGGAAAGTTAAAGCTGTATAAATCCAATATTGCCATTCTCCTGTGAATAGAGGTGGCACTACAGCAACGATGATGGCCAATGCCACTACGATTGGCGTATATACGCGAGAGAAACGAGTAATGAAACGATCAATCTTTGGTTTCGAAGCTGCTGCATGTTCCACAGCATCAAGAATGCGCATAACCATGGAATCTTTTAATTCATGCGTTACTTCTAAGACAATGCGCCCATCCACATTGATGCACCCAGACATCACTTCTGTACCTACGGTAGCGCTCACTGGAACTGGTTCACCAGTTACCGCTGCTGTATCGATACGCGTAGTACCTTCTACTATACGGCCATCCAATGGAATACGATCACCAGGACGAATTTCGATATGAGATCCGACTTGTACATCTTCTGGATTCACCCACCTGCACGCTACCATCACAAACGATTAAACGTACTTCTTCTGGACGAAGATCCACTGCATCCATGACCGCATTACGGCTACGCTCTGCAGCACGTTCTTCAAAATAAATCCCTACTTGGAAGAACAACATCACACCTACAGCCTCTGCGTATTCAGCAATGATTAAAGCACCGATGGTAGCAATGGACATCAAGAAATTCTCATCAAAGAATTTACCTTTCATGCCATTTTTAATAGCAGCCCATACAATACGCCATCCTAATACGATAAATATTACAATTAACAATGGAGTCATATATTGATCTGGCACCCAATTCGTAAGTTCTGCCACTGCCATCACGATAGCGCCGACGATTATGGCAGATAAACTTGCATTGTGTTCATGATCATGGTCATCGTGTTTAGCGTTTTTCGCAGCACGCACAAATGGCACCACTACCACACCATCTTCTGTGGCATCGCAAACCGCTTGGATTTTCTTTGCAAAGCATCCGTATCTTCTACGGTAGAAGTAATTCGCAATTGTTTCGTACCAATTGTAAAAGTCGCTGCCGACACAGATTCTAGTTGATTTAATTTTTCTTCAATGACACTAGCGCAATTTGCACAGTTCAAATTTTGTAATGTAAAAATGCGTTCCATCGTATCTCCTTATAAATTATAATATGTAACCTTACTACTTGTTTTACTGTTTGTTTTAACACCGCTTCAACACTTTGAGCGTTTGTTCATGTGTTTATTATATCTATAATTTTCTATTTTGTCAACACATGATTGTGTATTCATTTATATTTTATCCTATTTTCATCTTACCTCGATAATAAAAGCACCCTATTACTTTAGAGTGCTAAATAAATCATTTTTATAACCAAATCTACCAATCAGGAGAAGAAAAATATTTCTACCAACGTTCTATTTAAAAACGAAACATTTTGGATGACACAAAAGATATAGCGACAAAGAGGACTTAGCCTAATGGCCAAGTCCTCTTCGGTGTATAGTTGTTATGTAGTGATATATACCCTTGTATGAGTACAAGGGGGAAAGATATCACAATGCCTCCTGCTACATAGTTAGGCATACATGCTAGCAGGAGGACTTATATTATTTACTGTAGAAAAATACGGACAGAGTTAAAAATGCAAAGAATGGATACCCCTGTGTCTGCAAAAACTGCCACCCACATATTTGCAGCCAAATACACCAGCCACCATAACGATAATTTTTACAGCAATAGTGAAGAAAAATATTTTGCCATGCAATGGACAAGGTACGTTCTGCAATACTTAAGGAACGCCATACGGAATCTAGGTTGGAGTTTATGTATACGTCTGCCGCTTCAATGGCAGAGTCTGCACCACTACCCATGGCACCGCCTACATCAGCACCAGTTAACACAGGCGCGTCATTGATACCATCACCTACGAACATGACAGAACCATGTTCGCTGCGAAGAGATTGAACTACTTCTAATTTATCTTGTGGTAATAACTCGGCACGCACACCCTGGATACCTACTTCTTGGGCAATATGATTAGCGCTTGCTGCCACATCACCTGTAAGCATCACTGTATGATATCCTTTTCCATTCATACGACGGATGGCCTCTTTAGAATCCTCTTTCACAGCATCGGCAATGACGATACGACCTACATATTGACCATCAATAGCTACGAATACTTCACTACCATATACATATTCAATGGTTGGTACCGTTACATGTTCTGTTTCTAATAAACGACCATTACCAACCAATACGGTGTGGCCTTCTACAGTCCCTACCATACCATGACCAGAGATTTCTTTTACATCCTTGGCCGTATTAAACTCTACTCCTCTACGCTGTACTTCTTCTACAATGGACATAGCAATCGGGTGTGTAGAACCAGCTTCTAGAGCCGCTGCATATTGCAACACTTCATTATCTGTATAAGTGCCAGCTACTTCTACTGTTTGTACGTTGAAAGTACCTGTTGTGATAGTACCTGCTTTTATCGAAGGCAATGGCTTTCACACGGCTCATAGCCTCGATCGCCTTGCCACCCTTTGAACAAGATACCTTGTTTAGAACCAGCACCGATACCAGAGAAGAATGCCAATGGCACAGATAATACAAGAGCACATGGGCAAGACACTACTAGGAAAGTTAAAGCTGTATAAATCCAATATTGCCATTCTCCTGTGAATAGAGGTGGCACTACAGCAACGATGATGGCCAATGCCACTACGATTGGCGTATATACGCGAGAGAAACGAGTAATGAAACGATCAATCTTTGGTTTCGAAGCTGCTGCATGTTCCACAGCATCAAGAATGCGCATAACCATGGAATCTTTTAATTCATGCGTTACTTCTAAGACAATGCGCCCATCCACATTGATGCACCCAGACATCACTTCTGTACCTACGGTAGCGCTCACTGGAACTGGTTCACCAGTTACCGCTGCTGTATCGATACGCGTAGTACCTTCTACTATACGGCCATCCAATGGAATACGATCACCAGGACGAATTTCGATATGAGATCCTACTTGTACATCTTCTGGATTCACCACCTGCACGCTACCATCACAAACGATTAAACGCACTTCTTCTGGACGAAGATCCACTGCATCCATAACCGCATTACGACTGCGTTCTGTAGCACGTTCCTCAAAATAAATACCCACTTGGAAGAACAACATAACCCAAACAGCCTCTACATATTCACCGATGATTAACGCACCAATAGTAGCAACAGACATCAAGAAGTTTTCATCGAATAATTTACCTTTCATGAAATTTTTAATTGCTGCCCATACAATGCGCCATCCTAGTATAGCAAAAGTTACCACCAACAATGGAATCATATATTGCTCAGGCACCCAGTTAGTAAACTCTGCTACCACTATCACGATAGCGCCTATAATAATCCCCAATAAACTAGAATTATGCTCATGGTCATCCTCTGCTTGTTGTGCTTTTTGAGGTGCACGCACAAATGGTACTACTACTACACCATCTTCTGTAGCATCGCACACAGCTTGGATTTGATCTCGTAACATATCTGTATCTTCTATACTAGAGGTAATGCGCAATTGCTGGGTGCCAAGCGTGAAAGTTGCTGTGACACAGATTCTAGTTGATTTAATTTTTGCTTCAATCACGCTAGCGCAATTGGCACAATTCAAATTTTTGTAGTTTTAAAAATGCGTTCCATAGTATCTCCTTATACTTTTGCTTTACCTTCATATGAATATTTATTCATTTGCCTTTGTAATGTTATTCTATCGAATATTTTTATAATAATCAAAATATGATTACTTATTTATTATTGCATTTTTGCAAGTATTTTACAAGGATTTGAAATTAATTCTATCACCAACAGCCTATCATAGTCAGCCCATACCACATATCTATTTCCACATAACTATTTAGTATCTATAATTACAAACTATCTATATATGCTAAAAACACCTAAAAGGAACATCCTTCAGGTGTTTTTTTGTATCAATATGCTCTTATTCTATCCCAAGCGATGTTAGTATATTAACAATATCTTGCAATCGATAGATCTTCCACTTGTAACAATGATTTCTTTAATCAACAGTAATATCCTTTTGTAATTAAATAATAATCAATAGGAATGCTTGTGCATTATGAACACGTTTATTCGCAGCTACAGAAGAGATTGATAATACAGAGAAGTACGCCGCATTATCTTGAATCAAGATATTTTTAGAATGTTTTGCGTAATCGCTTTACGTTCTGCTGGATCAAATGTATTCGCCATTTTATCAATTAACGCATCTACTTGTGATTACTATATCCGCCACGATTATTTTTGCATCTGTCTTGAACAAGGATACAAGGAAGTGGAACGGATCATTTTGTTGCTAATGTCACCCAGTTATTTTTCACCAATATCGAAGGCAGTACCACCTGTACCAAGAGTTTCTTCAGCACCTTGTCACGCGTTTAATTTCAACAGCTACACCAGCTTCTATTAAATCCGTGGATTTTTCATAAGCCACGGTATCTTTACCCCAAGTACCTAATGTCAATTGTAACGGTTTACCATCTTTTACATATACATCACCTTGTTTTGTGTATCCTGAGTTCTTTCAATAAAGCATCTGCTTTTTGTAAGTCTTTGTGTTGTTTATGTTGTAATGTATCGAATCCTATATTAGCAGTTGGAGGGAATGGGTGCACTCCAGGAACGGCTCCATTTCTAACGCTTTCGCCAATGCATCATAGTCAATCATCAATCCAACAGCTTCACGTACTTTTTGGATCTGCTAATGGCATACCATCACGCATGTTGATTTGCAAACATATGTGCACGCACACTAGCTACTTCAATAAATTATAGTCTCCAGTTTCAAATAAGCTACGATTAGAACCATCTACTTTTTGAATCAAATCTACATCTTTAGATTGCAATGCCATAGCACGTTTGCTATGATCTTCTAAGTTTTTAACTGTTATTGTTTCTAGACCTGGTGTACCACCCCAGTACTCTTTAAATTGTTCCAGTTGAATTTCTTCTTGCTTCGTATGTTTCACAATTTTGTAAGGGCCTGTCAAGATTGGTGTATTTTTTCCATATCTTTTTGTTTCTACATTGACAATCACGAATGCTGGCTCTGTTAAATCTGCTAATAAATGAGCATTGGGTTCTGTTGTTTTAAAGATTAAGTTTTGTCCTTCTACTGTAATGCTATCTAATTTAAGAGCCTCTTTAGAGCGTTTGCTGTTTGCAATGGTTCTTTCAATAGATGCTTTCACCATATCTGGAGTCATGACAGTCCATTTTGGAATTTAACATTCTCGCGAATATGGACCTTCCAAGTTAAAGGATCCACGTTTTTCCCAAGAGTCCGCCAATTGTGGTTGGAACTTCATATCTTTATCCACAGTAGCTAAAGGTTTCCCCTGCACCGATACGAGTCAATGTCCATGCATCCCACTCATGAGTCGGGTCCAAGGTTTCACCAAACCAGAATAGGCCTACACCTAAGTGTTTACCTCCCTTGCTAGAGTCATTTCCGCATCCAGCCAACAATCCTACTGCAACGAGCAACGTCATTGCTAAGACTAACCAACGTTTCATAATACACTCTTTTCCTAAACTATACACGCCCCGTGTCTTGTAAGGCATCACTAATATAGTTTAATAACACAACGGTAATAAAATAGCTAACCCTGGATACACAAGTAACCATGGGGCTGTTTGTAAAACATTTGCATATTCTGCCCATCTCCTTATGCAAAAGAGCTAATACAATGTTTTCAATCGATGGACCAAAATATACCAATACATAAGAAGAAATGCACCCTAATGTAACAGCGATTAATAGCCCTACAATGAAGCTAATTTATGTGGTAATATGCGTACCATATCAATTCTCCTTTCGTATACACTCTCACAAGTATATACGGAATACAATAGATTTGTAAATGCCTATACTATGAATAAAATACATAATAAAAACAAGCACACTTATTCATATAAACTAACATTAATATAAGCAATTATACACGCTATAATCACTGATATATGGGAAAAGATCACTATTCATCCTAAACATGATTAACCACGGTATTTCAGTATAAAAACAATACTCACTTCTAAGTTTTTTTCCTCTAGAGTGAGTATTGTTGATAGCTATCAATATTAACTGTATGTATGACTAGATTAATGATCTTCTTTCACTGCGAAAATTTCACCTGTTACTGCATCGATTTTTAATTTCTACATCACGAGTCATTGTTTCACCATCAATTTCATAATGAGCACGACCATGATCGGTATCAAATTTTACTTTTTCAATGCGATAGTCTGGATAGGCCGCTTTAAAAAATTTCAATCGCCTTCTCCTGTGTGATTTGCACTTGTTGAGGTGTTTGTTGTGACGCCACTTGTCCTGCTTGTTGTGACACAGTTCCATTCGTTGTCGTACCTTGTGTGCCATTGGCAACTTGGATAGCTTGAGGTGGCACTTACAGCTGGAATCGTTCGTGTATATTGCTCACGATCATGGTACCAAAAACCACCCATGACACCCGCAGTAACAACTGCCCCTATAACAAAAGAAAGTATTGCTCATTAATTGGCTCCCTGCTCATTCTTCATTGACTATCTCACCTATAACTAGATAGTCCACTACAGTACATCTATATATTTCTATATATCATATAGGAATATACTATCATATCCTTATTTATATAGGCAAGATACTACTATGAAAGTTCATCAAACGTTCAGAAATGCAACCTCTATACCAATGTAACACTACACAACTCACTAATAAGTCCACAGCGTACACACTTATAACACGTCATAAATTTTATAATGTCCTAACACTTGTAAATAATCCGTTAAGTTACGTACTTTCTCAAGCGCTTGCATCAATTCAACCTGTCGACCTTCTCCTTCAATGTCGATATAGAAAAATACTCCCATGGCGTGTGCATAGATGGTCGTGACTTAATATTTACCATATTTAGTTGATGACCTTTCAAAGACACGTAAGGACTTTCACCAAAGCGCCTGGCGTATTTGGAGTTTGCACAATAATACTCAGTTTATGTGCATTATGAATCACCACATCCTTACGGGTAATGATGAAAAATCTTGTATAGTTTTCTTTAAAGTTTGCAATATCTGGAGCCAATAGTGTGAGACCGTATAGTTCTTTAGCGGATGCATTGGCGATGCACGCTTTCGTTACATCTCTAGTGTCACTGACAAACTTGGCACTCACTGCTGTATTACTCATAGGTCCTAACTGCCACGAACTGTGGGTCGCCAAAAACTGAGAGCATTGCATGAGAGCTTGCTCGTGAGAATACACTTCCTCAATCATATCTAATGTCGCCCCTGGTACACCTAGCAAGCTATGACTAATACGATGGCGCACTTCCCCGACGATATGAATATTCTTATCTTTGATTAAATCTGTACTATCCCGCACTTCCCCAACAATGGAATTTTCAATAGGCAATATGGCATAATCGATACGCCCTTCATGAACAGCCTGTACCAACTCACGGTGACTTTGACATCGCTCAATCCGTTGCCCTTCCACAGATCCACCTTTTTCTTTATACTTTTGAAAGTAAATTCTGCAACACTTCACTACGCATAAGCACCTGGTACACCTGTATAGCCTAGTACAGCATGATCAAGCTGTAAATCCGTTACTCGTTCATCTGCCATAGTAACTCCTCCTACTTTCCGTTCCCAACACTGACATATGTACACTATTATACATAAAAAGTACACAAAAATTAAATGCAAAGTATATTATCGTTGGTGCTGCCCACCATAGAATGCTCTATCATTCTAAAAGTGAGGAACTTTACCCTTGGTGCGCCCCCACCATAAAAATGAAGTATTATTTTTAAGGAGAGAACCTATAAGTATGGTGCTCCCCACCATGGATATACATTATTTGCAATGTAAACCCGGGATATATCTCGGCTTTTTTTATAAATTCCTTTATATTCTTTCCTAGAGCACCTCATAGCGCACTTAGCCTAGACCGTATCAACAATATCTAAACAATAACATATTCAAAAAAGCGCGGCATACTCCCAGAGCAAACCTAACGATAGTATCAGTTTGTGGAGAAGTATGCCGTGCTTTTTTATATCCTATATGATGCTTATCCTAAGTGCGCTATGACAGCGTCAGTCATGCCTTGAGTATTCACTTTTGTGAATCCTTCGCGGTACATATCACCTGTGCGATAGCCCGCATCAAGGGCAGCTGTTACTGCTTGTTCAATATTGTCTGCTACTTCGGTAAGTCTCAGAGTAACGACACATCATAGCCGCAGATAAAATCGTTCCTAATGGATTGGCAATGCCCCTGTCACTGCAATATCTGGTGCCGATCCATGAATTGGCTCATACAAAGAAGTGCCTGTACCAATGGAGGCAGATGGCAATAAGCCAAGAGATCCAGAGATAACAGCTCCTTCATCGCTCAAAATATCTCCAAATAAATTTGTTGTCACTAGTACATCAAATTGACCCGGATTCGTCACCAATTGCATAGCTGTATTATCTACATAATAGTAGTCCATGTTGATATCTGGATTCGCTTCTGCTTTTCTTTTTGCAATTTTTACGCCATAAACGAGAAGACGCCAATACATTAGCTTTATCTACACTCACCACTTTGCCAGAACGTTTACGAGCTGTTTCCACAGCTACGTCCATAATACGTTCCACTTCATAACGAGCATAGGTCTCTTTGTCCCAAGCAAACTCTGTTGGACCTTCTCCTTGTGCTTCTTCCCGCTCCCCAAAGTAGATGCCGCCTGTTAGTTCACGAACAATGACAAAGTCAACGTTTTCTACCAATTCTGGTTTCAACGGAGAGAACTCACGCAATGCTGGATAGATTTTCACTGGGCGCAAGTTACAGAACAAGCCCAATGCTTTGCGCAAACCAAGGATGGCTTTTTCAGGACGAATGGATGGATCTACATCATCCCATTTAGGACCGCCTACAGCACCCAATAATACAGCATCTGCTGCTTGGCATGCATCGATAGTATCTTGTGGCAATGGTTCACCGAAGGCATCGATGGCTGCGCCACCAGCTTTTTTCTCAATCCAGTTGGCTGTTACACCTGCTTTGGCAAAGGCTGCGTCCACCACAGCACGGGCCGAATTTGTTATCTCTTCCCCAATGCCGTCACCAGCAATTAGGACAATTTGCTTTTCACTCATCATATTACTCCTGTCTTGTTTTTGCAAAGTTCACCAATCCACCTGCTTTGGCAATGTTTTGCACAAATTGTGGTAAGGCAGTACCTTGGTACGTTTCACCAGTTGTCACATTATGTACCACACCTGTGGCCATTTCCACAGCGATTTCGTGACCTTCTTGAATGCGGTCCACCGCCTCGCCAATTTCGATCACAGGCAAACCAATATTGATAGCATTGCGGAAGAAAATACGAGCAAAGCTATCTGCTACGATGCAAGAAATGCCTTTTTCTTTAATCACCGCTGGCGCATGTTCACGAGAGGAACCACAACCAAAATTTTTGCCAGCTACCATAATTTCACCAGCTTTCACATTCGGTGCAAAGGTCGTATCAATGTCTTCCATAGCATGTTCTGCTAGTTCCGCCATATCCGCTATGGCCAAGTAGCGCGCTGGGATGATTACGTCTGTATCTACATTGTCGCCGTAGCGCCAAATTGTTCCTTGAAAATCTGCCATATTATACCTCCTCAGGGCTTGCTAAATACCCTGCTACTGCACTTGCTGCCGCCACATAGGGACTTGCCAAATATACTTCACTGTCTACGTGTCCCATACGACCACGGAAATTACGGTTTGTGGTAGACACGGTACGTTCTCCCTCTGCCATGATACCCATGTCAACCACCCTAAAGCACGGACCGCAAGTCGGTGTACTTACGGCACAACCTGCTTCGATAAAGATGTCCATTAAGCCTGCTTTTACAGCTTGGTTATATACATCTTGGGACCCTGGGATCACGATGCAACGCACGAAGTCCGCTACCTTGCGACCTTTAAAAATTTCTGCGCACATTTCTAAATCTTCAAAGCGTCCATTCGTACAAGAACCGATGATAACTTGGTCGATTTGAATGCGGTCTTCTTTCACAATGTCTTTCATGTAATGCGTATTGGAAGGAAGATGTGGGTATGCTACCACTGGTGTTAATTCGTCTAATTGAATAGTCACTACTTGGCAGTACTCTGCATCTTCGTCGGCTGCGATTGGTTCGATAGGACGTGATGCGACCTTGAATATACTCTTCAGTCACTGCATCGTATGGGGAATACACCACATTTTACCGCCCGCTTCAATAGCCATGTTACAGATGGTCAAACGGTCTGCCATCGTCATGTATTGCACGCCAGTTCCATGGAAACTCAAGCGCTTTATAACGAGCTCCATCCACACCAATTTTACCAATTAAGTCCAATACAATATCTTTACCAGAAATCCATTTAGCAGGTTTCCCTTCTAACACGACTTTGATCGTTTCTGGCACTTTGAACCAAGTTTTACCTTCTGCCATAGCCAACCCCAGCATCTGTAGAGCCAACGCCAGTAGCAAAGGCATTCAAGGCCCCATAGGTACAAGTGTGAGAGTCAGCGCCGATGATCATTTCCCTGGACCAATCAAACCTTGTTCTGGCAACAATACGTGCTCAATGCCCATACGGCCTACTTCAAAATAGTGCGTAATCTTATGTTGTCGTACAAAATCACGCATCACTTTCGCTTGTGTAGCAGATTTAATATCTTTATTCGGTGTGAAATGGTCGGGCACTAAATAAATGCGGTCTGCATCGAATACAGGTTTACGATTTTTCAAACTCTTTTTTCGCTGGTGGAAATGTAATATCGTTCATCAAGATAAAATCTAATTGACACTCGATCATTTGACCTGCTTTTACTTCTGCTAGCCCTGCGTGACGAGCCATATTTTTTTCTGTTATGGTCATACCCATGACATTAACCCTCCTGGTTTCCAAACTCTTGTTCTAATTCTTTTGCTAAATAAATGGCGTTTACTGCATTAATATAAGCGTTTACACTGGATTTTACAATATCTGTGCTAATACCGCGGCCTTGGAATCTACGGCCATTATAATTAACTTTTACAACTGCCTCACCAAGGGCATCCTTACCCACTGTTACGGAACGGATTTGGAAATCTTCCAATACAAATGGTGTGTTTACTAATCGTTCGATAGCTCTGAAAGAAGCATCTACTGGGCCATCACCGACAGCGGCATCCATACGTTCCCTCCATTCGGAGTTAACACACGAATGCTAGCAAGCACATATCCATTTTGATCAGAATGGTAATCGTGTTGTACCACGTGGAATGCCTGCTCGTGATGCATGGTATCCATCACCAAGGCATAAATATCTTCATCATAGACTTGTTTTTCTTATCTGCTAAGGCTTTAAACTGCACAAATAACTCATTCACTCGTTCTTCTTCTAACTGAAATCCCAGATTCACTAGATGATCTTCAAAGGCATGACGACCAGAATGTTTTACCCAATACGATGGACGTTTTTTCTGCCCCTACACTAGCCGGCGTCATAATTTCATAGGTAGTTGGATTGTTCAACATACCATGTTGATGAATGCCAGACTCATGCGCGAAGGCATTCGCACCTACGATGGCTTTATTGGAGACACGGCAACACCCGCAAAGTTTGCTCACCAATTTACTAGTGCGAGTGAATAACGGTGTATCGATATGGACATCGAATGGATAGTGGTCATGACGAGTTTTGATGGTCATCACGACTTCTTCAATAGGCACATTACCAGCTCGTTCTCCTAAACCATTCATAGTACATTCCACTTGACGAGCCCCAGCTTCAATAGCTGCCAACGTGTTCGCATTCGCAAGGCCTAAGTCATTATGACAATGTACACTGATGATTGCTTTTTCGATGCCTTTCGTATGCTCTTTAATGTAGCGAATACGATTGCCAAATTCTTCTGGTGTCATGTAACCTACTGTGTCTGGTACGTTCAAGATGGATGCACCACCTTCAATAGCCACTTCAAAGACACGAGCATAAATAATCTAAATCTGTACGAGATGCATCTTCTGCGGAGAAACTCGATTTCATCAAATTTACCTTTGGCAAACTCAAGGATATCTTTCACAATATCTAACACTTCTTCACGAGTCTTTTTCAATTTATATTCTAGATGAATATCGCTAGTAGCGATAAACACATGTAGACGGCTGCGTTCTGCACCTGCTAGTGCTTCTGCTGCTTTTCGTCACATCATTCTCATTGGATCGAGCCAACGCTGCGATGGTACATCCTCGTACTTCTCTAGCAATCGTAGCTACTGCTTCAAAGTCACCTTCCGATGCAGCTGGGAACCCAGCTTCATAACATCTAATCCAAGACGTACAAGAGCTTGTGCAATTTCTACTTTTTCTGGTGTTTGAAGGGACACACCTGGAGTTTGCTCCCATCGCGTAATGTAGTATCAAAAATAAATTCTGTTGTCCATAATTGTTCCTCTTTCTGACTAATCTATATCTGTTCGTATTTCTATTCTAACGAATAATTCTAAAACTGAATATGTGACCTCCATATCTCACCTTTGATAAAAATCATTCCTATGGTGGTTTTTAAGTACGTGCCGCTAAAATTACTTTCAGAGAATAAAAACGCAGAGATGACTATGCATCCCTAGGGGCGTTATATGTAGCGTATTGGTTTCATAGAGGTTTTTACATTTTTACATACTATAGTTTCTAGTCGTACTACATCACAGATTTTTTTCTCTATCTTGTGTAGCGGTTTGTTCACAACCAACCGCATATTCTACTGCTAGTAAGCTATGCTTACAACTATCAGAACATTCTAATAGAGTCTACTTGTACTGTATACCTTATACAGATCTCATCGTAAAATGTAAGAACTTCACTGATTAACCTATGATACAAAAAAGCCCCTCAATGTGCAGCGCACATCAAGGGCATTATCATTTCAATCACGGTCCCACCCTAGTTGGTTCTCACAGTTATAACGGAACTACCGTCGATGACTACTTGATTTCACCATCGCTGCTCACAGGGGAGTTTCAATATAATCGTTCTACTACTTCGCACCAACCAGTAGCTCTCTGAAAGCAACTAACTATATCTTTATACCTGTTCATCGCATTTGCTTTATGTAACTGAAGATTATTCTATAGCATTTTGAGTCGCTTGTCAATAGACTAATGTATTTTTTATTTAGGTATATACACAATACGAATAAAGTTCTGTTATATAGTACATATCATATCACTCCAACAATAGATATGACATCGTATTGTTTTTGTATTATAATTATTATAAGAAAGGAGAGCAACTATATGGCAACTATCCCTCACACAAATTCGTATCGATGCTACTATAAAAACAAGCTACTGAATTATTTTTCTGCATTAGGTTTAGATATGTCTAGTGCTGTAAATATTTTTCTTAAACCAATGTGTACTAAAAGGTGGCCTTCCATTTATGGTAGAAATCCCACAATATTCTACTAAGGTGTTAGAGGCTATGCAAGAAGCAAGAAACATTACAGCTGACCCTAATGTGCCTAGCTATACAGATATGAATTCTCTAAAAACAAGCATTGGAAGAATAAATGTTAAAAATTAAATTTACCTCCGCTTACAAAAAGCTATAAATTAATGAAAAAGAGGATTAGATATTTCACAGTTAGATAATGTAGTATCAATGTTAGCTTCTCAACAAACTTTACCTGATAAATATAGAGATCACGCCTTAAAAGGTCAATTTATCGGATTTAGAGAATGCCATATTCAACCAGATTGGCTATTAATTTATATGGTAGAGAACGATATTCTTACATTAACCTGTAGTGGATACAGGTAGTCATTCTGATCTCATTGAATATGTAGATTTTATGATAATTTATAGCGCTTATATATAACTTTGTTTCAACTCCTGTTTAAAGACGCAGCGGTTCTTCAAGAACTGCTGCGTCTTTATATCTATAGATTTTTAGCCCTACAACTCTTCTGTTTTTATACAAGGTATACCCTTCATAGTAATAACTATAGTCGATTCCTTCATATATACTGTTCTATCATCTATCCAGATCAGTTAATGCTCTTTTTAAGAGGTGCTTGATTTCAATATCTTTAATAGGGCTTCGTTCCATGGCTAGCAAATAATCATCTTTATCTACTAAACTCCAATCTACAACGAGATGTAGCTCTTGTTTCAATATTTGATCTAGCCAAATTCTAGCGCTTCTTCCATTGCCTTCTGAAAAGGGTGGGCTACATTCATCTCCACATATTTTTCAATAATTTCATCAAAAAGTAGATTGTGGCATGTTCTCTATACTTTCAAGGGCAGCCTGTAAATACATTACAGGCGCAAACCGAAAGTTACCTTTTTGCCATGTTTACCGTTCTAACTTTTCCTGCAAAGTCATAGATACTCTTCAAATAAATATCTGTGTATCGCAGCTAATTGCGCAAAAAGAACCTATAGGATACTTCTCTAGTACAGTAGTATCAAACATATCTAAAGCTTTCTTCTTACTAATCCGCTCTTCCTCTCTAGCAAGTTCTACAGAGTTAGTGATTCCCAACTTATTTTTGCAATACCATACCATCACCACCTTCATAGCACAAAATATACAGGCGCCTCTAACATTCATCATTTTTTATAAAAATCTTCTAAGATATATATTGTCACTAGTTCTATAACCAAGTCATATACCATCGTATATTTCAATAAGATCATCGTCATCTATTCATATAAAAGGACTGCACCCAGAATCTATTGTATTCTGTTGCAGTCCTTTCTATATTACATACTCACTATGTCTTATTTTTATTATCAATAGCCGCTTTCACAAATCCTTTGAACAATGGATGTGCATTGTTTGGACGAGATTTCAATTCTGGATGGAATTGTACGCCCTACAAACCAAGGGTGATCTGCTACTTCAACGCATTCTACTAGACGATTGTCAGGGATGTACCAGAGATAATCAAACCTGCATCTGTCAATTGTTGACGATAGGCATTGTTGAATTCTCAACGATGACGATGGCGTTTCGTAAATCAAGTCTTCGCCGTATGCTTCATGTACTTTTGTACCAGGTACTGTTTTTACATGGGTATACGCCAAGACGCATTGTACCGCCTTTTTTCATCTACATCTACTTGGTCATCCATTAAGTCGATCACAGGGAACTGGCAAACTTTCATCAAATTCTGTGGAAGTAGCCCCTTTCATATCTAGAACGGAACGAGCAAATTCCATCACAGAAGATTGCATACCCAAGCAAATGCCAAGGAACGGCACTTTGTGCTCACGAGCATATTGGATGGTAGAAATTTTACCTTCTACACCACGGCAACCGAAACCACCTGGTACCAAGATACCGTCCACATCTTTATATACTTCCGCTAAGTCTGTACCTCTCTGCTTCTACCGCTTCAGAGTCAACCCATTTTAATGTTCACTTTTGTATCTTCTACGATACCTGCATGACCCAACGCTTCCTGCTACAGAAATGTACGCATCATGTAATGCTACGTATTTACCAACAAGAGCGATGGTAATTTCTTGTTTAGGATGTAAGATTTTATGAACCATTTCTTTCCATTCTGTCATATCTGCAGGACGGTCTTCTAGGTTCAATTTACGTACAACAATGCTGTCTAATCCTTCATCTTGCATCATCAAAGGCACTTCATAGATTGTGCTACAAGTGCGGTTTTTCCACGATAGCATCTGGATCCACGTCACAGAATAATGCCAATTTATCTTTCATTTCACGGGAAATTTCTTTTTCCGTACGGCATACAATGATATCTGGTTGAATACCGATGCCACGAAGTTCTTTTACGCTATGTTGTGTTGGTTTTGTTTTCAACTCCCCAGCCGCACTGATATATGGTACCAATGTTACGTGGATATATAACACATCATCACGGTTCACTTCTTTTTCACTTGGCGGATAGCTTCCAAGAACGGCAAGCTTTTCAATATCCCCAACAGTACCACCAATTTCTGTGATGACTACGTCTGCATTATCTTCTTTACCTACGCGGAACACAGCATTTTTGATTTCATTCGTAATGTGAGGGATAACTTGCACAGTAGAGCCAAGGTATTCACCTTTACGTTCTTTATTGATGACGGACCAATACACTTTACCAGCAGTAATATTGGATGTTTTACCTAAGTTAATGTCGATGAAACGTTCATAGTGGCCTAAATCTAGGTCAGTTTCTGCACCGTCGTCAGTGACGAACACTTCACCATGTTGATAGGGACTCATTGTGCCTGGATCAATATTGATATATGGGTCAAATTTTTGAATTGTCACCTTATATCCACGGTTTTTCAACAAACGTCCCAAGGATGCTGCAGTAATGCCTTTACCTAATGATGATACGACGCCACCTGTTACGAAAATATACTTTGTTGACATGATGCCTCCCTAATAATTTTATGCTTCTGATTACATTTTTTCAGGAGCGGAAATACCTAAGATACCAAGACCATGTTGTAATACATGTGCCGTTGCTGTAATCAAGCCTAAGCGCGCTTGTTGCAATTCTGAATCAACGCCCATGATACGACCTTGTTTATAGAAAGAATGGAATAGACTTGCTAGATCGTACAAGTACTTCGCTATACGATGTGGAGCTCGTTATTAGCAGATAACTGAATTTCTTCTGGATAGGCTGCTAATTTTTTAATCAATTCCACTTCTTGTTCGCCTTGCAACGCTGTGAAAGTCGTATTCGCCCAATCACCATAGGCAATACCAGCTTCTTTCACTTGGTTGAAAATACTATGAATACGAGCATGTGCATATTGGATATAGTACACTGGATTGTCATTGGATTTAGAAGATGCCAAGTTGATATCGAAGTCCAATTGGCTATCTAAGGAACGCATCAGAAGAAGTATCTTGCTGCATCTACCCTCTACATCTTCGATTAATTCATCTAAAGTAATGGTTTTCGCCAGTACGTTTAGAACATTTTTCACAAGTTCTCCATCACGGTATAAGAATACCATTTGTAATAACAGAACTTCTAATTTATCTGGATTGAACCAAACGCTTCCATAGCTGCTTTTACACGGGCAATATAACCATGATGGTCAGCACCCCAAATATTGATTAATTGTTTGTAACCACGTTCGTATTTATCTTTATGGTACGCAATATCTGCGGCTAAGTATGTTGGTTCTCCATTATCACGGATAACAACGCGATCTTTGTCATCGCCATATTGCATAGATGCCAACCAGTAGGCGCCATCTTTTTCATACATTCCGCCAGATTCTAATAACTGATCCACTAATGTACGAATCTCACCGCTTTTTATGCAAGCTGCGTTCGCTAAACCAACGATCAAACCCTACACGGAAATTGCTCAATGTTTTACGTAAACCATTTAATTTTTCTGTTAAGGCAAATTCTTTAAAGAATGGAACACGCTCTTCTTCTGGCAGTGCAGCGAAGAAGTCACCTCTCCAATTGATCAATTCTTGCGCTGTATCAATGATATCTTGTCCACGATAGCCAGACTCTGGGAACTCGTGTTTCATATCTAATAACTCTAAATAACGAGCATTTACAGAGGCCGCTAAATTATCGATTTGTTTACCCGCATCATTGATATAGTACTCAGCAAAACACATTATATCCCTGCAGCACGCATCAACTCACCAAAGCACTACCGTAAGCAGCACCACGACCACTGACCTCACGTGAACAAACCTGTTGGATTCTGCACTCACATACTCAATTTGAACTGGTATCTCTTCTTCACGAAGTGGCGCATTACCATACGATTCGCCAGTGTTAAGATATTTTTAAAAGTATTATAAATCACATCAGAAGCTAAGAAGAAATTAATAAATCCTGCTCCCTGCCACTTCTGCACGCTCTAACCAATCATACTTCATATGGGAAATGATGATGTCAGCAATCGCATCGTGGATTGATTTTGCCACTCTAGCAGATTGCATCGCAATATTCGTAGAAAAATCACCGAACTCTTTTGTGGTGGTACTTCTAATTGTGCTCTGGATAGGTTCCTTCAGGTAATTCACCTTGTTCCATCGTTATCTGTAAAGCATCCTTAATGGCTGCTTTCAAAACTTCTTTCATGTCCATAATGTATATCCTCCGAATCTCTACATACAGTTGATTATAGAATTGCCATTCCCCACCAACTGATATATATCATATCCTAACAGAACATGGCCCTCGCCATCCTCTAAGTCTATTTCTAATTCATGTGTTAACATCGATAATTCAACGGCACCATAAGGTGTCTCTAGACTCGCCACATTCGTCTTGCCTAATTGGTATTCATGGCGCATAGAAAACTCTCCTGTCCGTAAAAGAACGTACAGAATCTTTTGTACACCTTTAATCGTCGTTTTCGTATTACCTAATCCAGTCACTTCACTTTCATCATAGATAATATGCTTGGCTAGCGCCGTTTCATAGATACTTTGCCAGAGGATACTACTCACCACCGTATCTTCTCCATCCGCATCACGTTGCGTACTTTCACAGACACAATCACTCGTTTCATTAGCATACCTCTCTCGTATACACATTATTTGTATCATTTAATTATATCACAATTTGCTGCAATGAGGGCGTCTTTTTTGAGACTGTTCCATGCGTTTCACATGCTGCCTCATAGACTGGGCATCTTGCTTTGTGAAAGCCGTACTCCACACTAGGGTCACCGGTCGTCGGCCTCTCGTATATTTCTGCACCGCCTTTAATTTCGCCATTATGAGCTCGTATGCGCTTCTCTAAATCTGTCGTCCATCCTGTATAAAGAGAGCCATCTGCACACCGAACCATATAGGTGTAAAATTTTCATCCATCTTACTCACCAGCTGGAATAGGGGCTAGTTCAACAGATTGGATCACCACAGGTTCTTTCGGAGCATCACGTTTATCTCTTGGCACTCGGCTAATCGCCTCTACTACATCCATACCTTGTACTACAGTGCCGAAGATCGTATGCTTATTATCCAACCACGGAGTAGGAGCTACCGTAATAAAAACTGTGCATTTCCTGTATTAGGACCAGCATTTGCCATGGCTAGCACGCCCATTTTATTAAAGTGCAAATCATTACTCACTTCATCCGGTATGTTGTACCCCGGTCCACCTTTTTTATTGTCTCCCCCTTGGATCATAAATCCATCGATGACACGGTGAAAGGTTAAGTTATTATAATACCCTTGTTCAATTAAGCTTTTAAAATTTTTCACTGTAATAGGAGCTTTGCTACCAAATAGGCGTACTTTGATATCACCTTTATTCGTATGCAAAACAGCATACTCATCAGCAATTGGTGTAGCATCAAACTTTGGCATCTTAGCTTCTACCTTTACATCTTTCGTCACATTTGATTTTCCTTGCTCAGCTGCATCAGTCCCACAAGCAGCAGTCACCACTAACGTGGCCCCTATGACAGCACTTAGCAAGATACGTTGTATATTCATTAGTTGTCTCCATTTCTAAAATAAAAACCACCGTTAGATGAAACCTCTAACGGCGGTCTTTACTTATTATATCATACTTGGAGCAGATGTGCAAAACGAATCTACCTTATCTCACTAAGACTTGGCGAATAAAATAGCCACGTTCTCGCAAAGAACCATTCAAGTAAACAATCTTATTCGATTTTACACGAATCAAGTACAATGTATCATTACGTTCTAATAATTTTTCCATACCAATCTCGTGTAGCACTTTCGCATAGTCTTCATCATCAGGACCCTAGCACAGTTGCCACACGTGAATCTGAACACTCTTGCCGTACCTGGACCCTCATAAGGATCAAACACAGTAAGCGATACATTTTTATCTTCTTCTAAGCGAAAAGAACTTCTCACCACCTTCAGATATCAATGTATCCACCATGTACAGTATACGATAAAGGAGTGCAACGTACACCTGTTTCACTATGTGTCGCTAACGCTACAAGCATGATGTGCTTTCAAAAAGTCAACAATCTCAACATGCAATTCACGTGGGTCCATCTTTCTTGCAGTTGTATCCTTCTCTGTCCAAAAAGAAGCTGCCACTTTATAATCCATGAGTTCTCCTTTCAACCCCTGCACGAACTTACCTCATTCTATTATAGCACTAACAGGTATATCCATTTCAAGTGGCTAAGAATAAATTTTGAAAGTTATTCTTAATAAGATGTACTCCACCAAAGTAAATCCGATACTTTCGAAGCAAACTAAGCAAAGCGCAAGTTTGCAAATGATACCACCACCCCCTCCTGAGGAACGCAGTTACGAGTAGTAGCCTTGTGGCATCCCTTACTAACTAAATCACATAAATACAAAAAGAGCACGACATATTCCGGAGCAAACCTACCGTAGGATCAGTTTGTGGAGGAGTATGTTAGAATCATACCATCACAGAGGAACGCAGTTACGAGTAGCAGCCTTGTGGCATCCCTTACTAACTAAATCACATAAATACAAAAAGAGCACGATATATTCCGGAACAAACCTACCGTAGGATCAGTTTGTGAAGGAATATGTCGTGCTCTTCCCTTTGCCTGATTTAATTAAGAATGCCACAGACTACATAGCATAATAAGTAACGACCCTACCGTAGGATCAGTTTGCGGAAGACTATGTTAGAGTCATACCATCACAGAGGAACACAGTTACGAGTAGCAGCCTTGTGGCGTTCCGTAACTACCTAAATCACACAAACACAAAAGACCGTAACATGCTCCTGAACAAACCTACCGTAGGATCAGTTTGAGAAGGAGTATTATGGTCTATTTTGCACTATTCAGTTACGAACGCCACAGGCCGCATAGCATTACAAGTGACGAATTACGAGATACGTCACTCCCAACATAACAAAGAACGCCAAATAGTCAATTTCACGAAGGCTTACTTTGCGCATAAATGTATGTTGCTGATTTCCAAATCCTCTAAGCTCCAAGGACAACGCCATTGTCTCAGATCGTCCCAAAGATTTCAGCATCAATGGTTGGATAACTGTCATATAGGATTTAATTTTAGTAATCCAATTGCCTTCCAAAGACATACCACGACAAGCTTGTGCCTCTTGCACTGCTTTACTTTCACGTAAAAAGTCAGGCACAAAGCGTAGGGCCGCTGTAAACATAAAGGCATACGCATAGGGGATGCGACATTGTTGTACAAGAGCCACTGTTAAATCTTGTGTTTTCGTTGTTACAATGAGCATCATAAAGATAGTGGTCATCGTCAACATACGCAAAGCTGTTACAACCGCGGAGTCCACGGACCAGCTACCCAAGTACTGTACAATACCTAAGAACGCAGAAAACCCGATTAAGGCGAATAATGCTTTCCATTGACGCAAACAAGATACCGCTAATCAGCATTACCAGCAATTCTACTCCAAATAATGCTAACAATAGTTCCGGAGTTTTCATAGCAATGGCTAAGATGGACACGAAGATTGTTGCCCAAATTTTTGTTAATGGTACAAATTTCATCGGTCTCCTCCTAACCTTTCACATACTCTGCGTAACGCAGTTCAAATTCTTTCATCGATTTACAATACCCTTAAGGCTGGTACTGTTTCACTGAGCACAACGCTCGGTGGTTTTGTTAACCCTAGTTCCAACAGATCATCACGATTTGTAAATAACTCTTCTGGTGAACCATCGAAGGCTTTTGTTCCATACCCCATGATGATCACTCGCGTAGAATATTCCGCCATGATTTCCATATCATGAGTAATTAATAATATAGTCAATCCTTGTTGTTGCAACTCTTGTAACAACACCAATAAACCCTTTTTGTTTCTGTTCCATCTGGCCGCTCGTTGGTTCATCGAGAATCAACAATTTCGATTGCATCGCCAAGGCGGAGGCGATAGCTACCCGTTGCTTTTTCTCCACGGCGCAGTCCCAATGGATACGCCTCTGCCAGATGGGAAATACCTACTTGGTCTAACGCATCTTTTACAATACTTCGTACAGTCTCTTTGTCATACCCCAATTGTTCTGGCCCAAATGCCACTTCTTCTGCCACCGTTTGGCGGAACATTTGACGATCTGGTTGTTGGAAATACATAGCCAATAAAACGTCCTCTTTCAGAAGTAGGCATATGCGTAATATCTCGGCCGTCGTGAAATCTTACCTTCCAGAGGCGCTTCTAATCCAACTAACAAACGAGTCACAGTGGTTTTACCACAACCATTACGGCCACCTAATGTAATGAACTCTCCATCTCCTATGGTAAAGTCACATCTTTCATAATGTCTTGTCCTGGTACATAGGAAAAGCGCAAATTTTCAACTGTTAACATATTAGCGTTCTCCTTTCATAAGACTAGACTGAGCAGATGCTAAGGATAACCAAGGTGTATCTAAAGCAATCCCTTTTCGCTGCTAAAGATTTATAGGTCACAAATAAAGATGGTAATGCATCTAAGTATGTATTCGTATCATACATATATGACAATACGTCTTCTACAGAACTGTCGATTTTCTATGCTCTCCCACCATCGACTAATACGCATACGGTTGCATATGGTAACACGGCATGTAAATCGTGGTCGATAACCACACACTGTAATACCATGGTCACGATTCAAGAACCTCACTAAGCGATCATAACTCTTCTGTGCCTTCTGGATCCAAAGAGCTAGTCAGTTCATCTAAGACTAAAAATAGATGGATTCACAGCCAACACAGAGGCAATGGCCAACCGTTGACGTTGTCCACCAGACAAGCTATATACGTACGTTCTTCTAAACCTAGTTAACCCTACTTGTTTCCAATACGATAGCCGTGCGTTCTTGGATAGCTTCCGCTGTATAGCCACGATTTTCGAGGGCAAAGGCTACTTCTTCTGCCACCGTCATGGTCACTAGTTGTGTATCATAGTCAGCTAAGACGATACCAATATCATCTGCTACATCTGGAATCTCTAATTGCGTCACCGCTTTTCCATTGATAAATACCATGCCTCCATGGTACCACCATAGAATTTTAGGCACTGCGCCCGCCATAGCCATACAGATAGTAGATTTACCACATCCGGCTGGCCCTGTAACAACTAAGAAGTCACCTTCATATACCACTAAGTTAATATCTTTCACAGCATACTCGCTTTGATTGCCACTAGCGATAACTCATATGCTCGATGACGATAGGCGCTTTTACAGAAGGTACAATGCGCAAATCACTATGGTCACTGCTATCTGTCAATTGCTGCCCCTTTGCTGTTTGACGAGCTAACAATTTTTGCGCTGGAATGTACAAGAACGGCGCTACAACAGCATTACAAAGGGCTACCATCAACACCAATGGCCACATCGCATTTCCAGTATACATTGCTGAGGCAAACCTAAGCATTAAGTATAAAGCATGTGATGAAAGCCCCACCAGAGGCAACGGTACTAACAAAAGCACTTAGAATTGGCATCAAATTGAGCTTACCAATTTTTAAATTGCACATATAATGCACCAATACAGCACATGTGAAAGCTCCCAATGGTTCACTCACAAGGTTGCCATATGGCAATGCAGATTTTCGACGTAAATACATTGATTAAGGCTGCCACCAAGCCAATGCCTAAACTTTGTCGAAGAGTTGGGCGTGTTAAGTTGATGGCTACACAATAGGTAGCTATGGTCCAGTTCAGTGTGACCCTGCCACACTTGGTGAAACTGCATGTAGAATCGTTCCCAACGCTAGCATGATAGTACTCACTCGTTATCCAACAGAAACTGACCACCCTTACATGGGTATAAACTCAGTTTCGACGCATCTTTGATTTCTTTCATTCGTTCCTCCCTATCATCTTCTATATCACTTGTATCGTATATTCTAAAATACAATTATACTATACGATTCATGCTACATCATTACAATTGAATACACTTCTTCGACTATGACAACACAAGTATGTAAAAGACCACAACACTTTCACAAGGAAATGTTGTGGCCTTTACTACTGTATAGGCGATAGCCATTTACCCAGCACTAGCCGCCAATAATTGTTTTGTATACGGATGCGTTGCCAATCCCAAGTCTTTTGATGCCAAGGTTTCGACGATAGCACCGTCTTTCATCACAATAATCCGATCGGTAAGCGCTTGCAAAACGCCCTAGGTCATGGCTGACGAACACACAGGTAAACGGTTGCTCTTCGTAAACGTTTTGAATCAGTTCGATGACCCGCGCTTGATTGCACACATCGAGGCACTCGTCGGCTCATCAAACAAAACAAGCTCAGCGCCGACTGCCATCATGCGAGCTAACACCAATCGCTGTAACTGGCCTCCGCTCAATTCATGGCGGTATTTCTTCCACACCGATGTATCCAACCCCACCTTTGAAAGCCACCATTCACAGCGCTCTTTCGCCTCTTGTTTTGTGCCTAACCCAAAAATTCACGCAAGGCTCTAGCATAAATTCTCCTAATACCATACGAGGGCTAATGCTGTAAAAGGAGTTTTGGAACATCACTTGCAAGGAACGATAGAACTCTCTTTCATTTCCTTTCCATTGGGAGGTAGATTTTCCAAACAAAGAAAGGTTCCCTGAAGTTGGCTCTTCTTGCAAGGATAGCAAATCGCAACAAAAGTGCTTTTACCAGATCCACTGCCACCCGCAATACCAATGCGCTCTCGTTCTTGCACGGACAAACTCACATCTTGCAGTGCTGTCACCGTTTCCCCGCTTTTACGGGTATATAGTTTGCTGACGCCCTGAACTTAGTATCATACTTTCACCTCCTGCAAGGACTGTAAAAGCAGTTTTGTATATTCATGTTGCGGGTTCGATAAGACATCTTCGGTCTTACCGATTTCCACTAACACACCTTCATGCATAATGCCTACACGATCCGCCAATCTACGGGCTATCTGAATATTGTGTGATAAACAGCAACGTATTCTGCAACCGCTGTTGCACCTCTTCTAGAACTTTCACAATATCCTGTTGGACCAATACATCAAGAGCGCTAGTCGGTTCATCTGCAATCAGTAGTTGTGGATGTATGAGTAAACTCATAACGATGGCACACGTTGTTGCATGCCCCCACTCAATTGAAATGGATAAGACTCAAGTAATGCCTTTCCTCAGCGGTAAGGAAACTGCCTCTAGGAGGTTCAAAATATCGCCTTCATCGTAGGACTTTCCATGGGAGGCTAAGATTACTTATCTGCTCTCCAATGCGTTTGAATGGGTTTAAATAATTACCTGGATTTTTGATAAATCATGGCTATATGTACACCACGTATATCTTGCCATTCCTTAGGTCCATAAGTGAGCAAATTATCTCCCCCATAGTGGATGGCTCCCGGTTAGGGTCTGCTCTTGCTCTAACAAACCTAAGAAAGCTTTCGCTACAGTAGATTTTCCAGACCCACTTTCACCAATGATGGCAAAGATTTCATTCTGTTTTAACGTGAAAGATACCTCTTCACGACCTTTACTCCATCGTAAAAGACGGATAAATTATCTACGCTTACTAAATCTGTATTAGTCAATGGTACTATCCTTTGTCATTACATAAGAATCAAATTGAGCTACTATTTCGCCCTTTACACATGCCTACCATCTTGTAAGGCATCACTAATGTAATTTAATAACACAACAGTGATAAAAATTGCTAACCCTGGATAGATCAACAGCCAAGGCGCTGTTTGCAAGAAATCTCGAGCATTCAGCAAGATAGCACCCCATTCTGGTGTAGGCGGTTGTACGCCAATGCCGATCAAGGAAAAGCTTGCCACCGTAATAATCGTGTCTCCCATATGTTGAATGATGACCAACAATAGAGTCCCCCGAAGATTGGGAATCATGTAGCGACGGATAATACGCCACAAGGACGCCCCAGACATACGTGCTACAACCACATATTGTGCTTGTTTTTCCAAATTCACCAAGTTCCGCGTAATCTTTGCGTATTCTGCCCAACGAGTTAGGCACAGTGAAATGATAATATTTTCCACAGACGGCCCCAATATACCAATGCAGGCAATGGCCACGATCATGCTAGGGAACCCTAGTATCATATCGATGCAGCGTGATCCCAATTCATCAATATACCAAGGGCTCATACTTAGCAAACCACCGATACAAATGCCAATGATACTGCTAATAGCAATGATGGATATGGCTATGAACAACGAATCTTGCCCACCCCATAATATCCGTGAAAGTACATCACGCCCCAATTGGTCCGTGCCTAATAAATGCGTTGCACTTATATCTTGTAATCTAGCCCCTAAATTTGTCTCATTAGGGTCAAAGGGAGCTAACTGAGAACCAAATAGAAAGAGTCCCTATCCAAAGTATAGTCAGTAAAATGGCCCCTAAGAGCACCTTTTATCTTGTTTCCATATACGAATCATGGGCGCCCTCCATATCTTCTTTCAGGATGAAGTAAGTACATCCATATATCCACCGATGTATTGACCACCACATAGACTAGAGAAATCCATACGATATAACTTTGAATCACAATATAATCACGACTAATAATACCATGCACCATGAGTTGGCCCATCCCTTTGACAGAAAATACCGTTTCAATCACTGCAGAACCGCCCAACATAGCGCCGGTCGTAATCCCTAACATGGATAACAGCACAAGGCGCACTTGAGGAATGATATAATCACGATAGATATATGCGGTACGTATACCCATCGTTTTTGCTCCTATCACCGGCAACGATGCATACGCTTGCACCACTGCATTGCGAACACGACGAATATATAAGCCACAAAACCAAATCGCCAAGGTAATACTCGGCAACACATAAGCACTTAACCCCTTCGTATTTGTCACAGAGAAAATAGGAATCTTCACAGCTAACGCATATAATAACAACAATCCTACCCAAAATGCTGGTACTGCCAATGCTAGAAAGGATACTATACGCACCACATAATCGATCCAAGTATCTTTATAATGCGCTGCCAGCCCTCCTAACCCTATCGATAGGATACTGCCTAAACCAATGGAAACTGCCACCAAGGATAAGGTCCTTGGTAAAGCACTTTGCAACAAATCTACAACGGGTACATTCAGGAAGATAGACTGCCCAAAATCTCCATGTAACATCTGCCACAACCAACGACCATATTGTATGTACCAAGGGTCATTAAGGCCTAACTCTTGTCGAATTTGTTCCACTATAGTGGGATCTGGTGTCATACCTTGCAGATAAAACCGTGCCGACACTGGATCTACAGAAGACATTTGCATTAAGAGAAACGTTCCCAATGTGACTGTCAATAATACACCTACCATAGATGCTAATTTATATAATAATACCCGTACCATATCAATCCACCTTTCTTATATACATTCTCTCTTAAAGTATATAGGATAGGACCTCTCTTGTAAATATAACATTTTTAATTTTTATTCCTCATGTATGATTAAATATATAATTTCAAAAGTATTTAGCAACTTATACACTTCCAATATATATCCATTTTTATGATAATCATTGTCTTTTTATTGAGGAATACAGTATACTATAGTTAGTCTTTAGTATAAGGAGGATATATGAAAAATGGGTTGCACTAGCAATGACACTGTTTGTTGCTATCGGTTTAATTGCTGGCTGTGGTTCTGATGAATCAAGCAAAAATGGCAAGCATTTGAATCTTGGTTTATATTGGTTTGGTGAAACATTGAACCCTACACATGAATGGGATGCGTGGACATTAACACGAATCGGTGCCGGTGAAACGTTGGCAACAGTAAGTTCAGATATGAAATTTGAACCTCAGTTAGCTGATTCCTGGGAAGTGGTGGATCCTTTAACATGGAAATTCCATATTCGAGAAAATGTAAAATTCCATAATGGTTCTATGATGACACCTGAGGCGGTAAAAGCATCTATTGAACGTACAATCGCCGAAAGCAAGCGTTCCAAAGAAGCTGTAAAGATAGACTCTATTACAGTGGATGGTCAAAACCTAATTATTAAAACAACAGAACCAAATGTTGATTTACTAGCTAGTTTAACTGAGCCTGCTTTTGTTATTGTAGATGTACAAGATACAACAGATATGGATAATGCACCAATTTTGACTGGTCCTTACAAAATTGTAAAACATACGAAAAAGAAGAAATTCAGTTGGATCAGTTCAAAGAATACGGGGTGGAACACCTGCTTTTAGATTCTTTAACAGTTAAAGATCTAGAAGATAATAATAAACGTGCTGTGGCTCTACGGTCTAAGAGATGAGATATGATCCAAAGGTAGATAGTGCTAATCGAAGTTTATTTGAAAGGGGTGATTATAACATCATTGAGACCTGCAGGGGTTCGTACATATATGCTACAGTTGAATGTCCGTGAAGGCAATGTATTATCAAATCCAACCGTACGAGCAGCCATCGCAAATATGATCGATTATGATGCATTAGCAAAAGTAATTGGTAATGGTGCCGTTACTGGAGGTGCGCCATTTCCCTCCAACAGCCAACCTAGGCTTTGACGAACTAAAAAATAAACAACATAAAGATTTAGCTAAAGCAGATGAATTACTAAAACAAGCTGGTTACACAAAACAAGGTGCTACCTACATGAAAGATGGCAAACCATTACACTTAGTGTTAGCTCTTTTTGGTAAAGATAGTAGCGTTTACGAAAACTTCAAGACGATTTAAAACAAGCTGGTGTTGAAGTCGAATTAAAACGTGTACAAGGTCCTGATGAATTACTAACTTTAGCTCCTAATGGTTTTGATATGGGAGAAACAAACTGGGTAACAATGTCCACAAATGATCCATATTGGTTCCCTTAGCCTAGCTTTCAAAACTGGTGCCAAATCCAATCGTGGCGACTATTTGCAAATCCGAAGGTAGATGTGTTAATTAATAATATGACAAACACGTTTAGTGAAGAAGAACGCACAGCAATTGCTAGGATATTCAAAAATGTATTGCTAGAAGATAACGCTGGTTATTTGCTTATACTATCCAAGTGCCAATGTAGTAACAACAAAACGAGTAAAAATGTGAAAGTATTCCTATTGACTACTATGTGATTACAAAAAGACACCACTGTAGAATAAAGGTATGCTCTATTCAGTTTCTTTCCTATAAGAACTGTATAAAAATGTAACTATATATAAAAGAAACATAAGTAAGATGCATAATATATAGCTGATTTCAGGTATAACAAAAGCAGCCTCACTTATGTTTCTTTTATATTTTATTTTTCATCAAAATATAATATCTTTTATGACGTAACAATGGTGTTAGATCAAAGTTAACACACGATTGACTGGTTCTCCCTTCAGAAATGCTACAATATTATCCATTACCATATGAGCTCGTGTGACAAACGCTTCTTGGCTCGCAAAGGCAATGTGCGGTGTTAACACGGTACGAGAGCATCACATAATGGATGGTCTGTCGGGATTGGTGGTTCTACTTCGAACACATCAATGCCAGCGCCTCTCAATTTACCAGCTTTCAATGCTTTTTAGCCAATGCTTCGTTATCTACTACAGGACCACGTGCCGTGTTGATCAATACAGCCGTATCTTTCATCATGTCAATACGCTTTGCATCGATTAAATGGCGTGTCTCTTCTGTCAATGGTACATGTAAGGATAGAATATCTGCTTCTTGTACCACTGTGTCTAGGTCTGTAAAAGTAATCCCTTCTACCGCTAGTTCAGGTTTTTCTGAACGGTTATAGGCGATGACCTTGCACCCAAATGCTTTTGCAATACGAGCCACAGCACTACCAATGGCACCCGTTCCTACGACACCAAATGTTTTACCATATAGTTCGAATCCAGGGAATCCTTCCTTGGTGCCTCCTGTCCGTGTACGGCCATCACAAGGTAATACATGGCGAAGTACAGAGATAGCTAACCCAAACACCAATTCTGTAACGGCTTGCGTAGAATAACCGACTGCATTGCTCACGACGATACCTTTTTCACGACATGCATCCAAATCAATATGGTCCCACTCCTGTGAAAGCCACAGAAATGAATTCTAAGTTTGGACATTGACGAATGATATCACCAGGTCAAGGTTGATTTCGCCAAGATAATAATAGACGCCTCCCGAACACGGTCTAGTAACTTTACTTGGTCAGTTTCTTTCATAGTATGTACGACTAGTTCATAGCCTTGTGCCTTGAAGGGCTCTGCTAAGGATTGTAATAACTCTTCGGATACGCCTAATGGTTCCATGACACAAATTTGTTTCATAACGTTACCTCACTACATTCTATAACGTACCTACTACGGAGATTCCATATGGTTTAGACTCATTAATTCGTCAAACTACGTACCGGCGCGGAATACGTCCACCACGTCGAATAAACTCTTCCGAACTAAATGGATGTACTTTTTATAATCGGTGCATATCCCTAAGAGGCCACCAAATTCTACAACGTCCCCTACGATTTTATTTGGCACTGGAATGAGTCGTACCGCAGTAGTTTTATTATTAATCATACCGATAGCCGCTTCGTCTGCAATGATAGCAGAGATAGTGGCTGCCGAAGTATCTCCTGGTACAGCAATCATATCTAATCCAACAGAGCAAACACAAGTCATCGCCTCTAATTTATCTAAAGATAAGCTACCTAATGTAACCGCATCAATCATGCCCTTATCTTCACTGACAGGAATGAAAGCCCCACTTAATCCACCTACATGAGAGGATGCCATAAGTCCACCTTTTTTTCACCGCATCATTCAGCAAGGCTAAGGCAGCAGTCAGTACCATGCGTCCCACAGGCTTCTAAGCCCATTTCTTCTAGCACATGTGCTACAGAGTCCCCCTACGGCGGGTGTGAGCACTAAGGAAATATCGATGATACCAAATTGTTTATTCAATCTACGTGATGCTTCTTGTGCCACTAACTGACCCTACACGAGTAATTTTAAAAGCTGTCCGTTTGATCGTTTCTGCTACTACATCAAATGGTTCGCCTTTCACAGCTTCCAAAGCATGTTTCACTACCCCTGGACCACTGACACCTACGCTAATAGTGGTCTGACCTTCTGTGACACCGTGGAACGCACCTGCCATAAACGGATTATCTTCTACAGGGATTGCAGAAAATGACAAGCTTCGCACAGCCTAAAGCATCTCTATCGGCTGTAAGACGAGCCGTTTCTTTCACAATATGCCCCATTTCAGCCACTGCATCCATATTGATGCCTGCCTTCGTAGAACCGATCCCCACCGAGCTGCATACGATGTCTGTCGTCGCTAGGGCCTCTGGGATGGACGCAATCAGTTTGCGATCTCCTTCTGTATATCCTTTGGATACTAAGGCAGAGAAGCCTCCGATGAAATTTACACCTACTGCTTTTTGCCAGCTTTTATCTAACGCACGAGCGATAGGCACATAGTTAGGTAGAGTTAGAGGCCCCACCAATTAAAGATATGGGTGTCACAGAAATACGTTTATTGATGATAGGCACACCTAATTCACGTTCTAAATCTTCTCCTGTTTTCACAAGGTATTCTGCTTCTTTTGTAATATGGTCATAGATACGAGTGCACATGCGATCTCCATCTTCTGAGATACAACCAAGTAGACTAATACCCCATAGTGATCGTACGCACATCTAATTTATTGTTTTGAATCATCCGATTCGTTTCTAAAAATATTTTCAATACTTAACATAGGTACCCTCGCTTATCCCACACGATGCATGCTTAAAAAGATGGCCGCATTTTGCGCTAAAATTTGAACGCCTAACTGTTCACCTTCTGCTGCTAATGCTTTGTTGAATATTGCTAAGGTCAGCAGAATCACTGACTTCACACATCATAATCATGTTAAAGATACCCTCCAAAATCGTTTGGTTAATGGATACCACATTCACTTCATTGTCCGCTACACACGGGTCACTCCCGCAATAATACCTACTCTGTCTTGTCCTACTACTGTCACAACTAATTTCATACGTTTCATCTCCTATATACTATATATTAAATTTTAGTTTCATTATAAATTATAGTCATTCAAATTTCAACGAATAATTAAAAAGTCTTGACTTTCAGTATAAACTATGAAATAATAATACGATTTGTGAAACAAGGAGGTTCCTATGGCAGATGATCGTTTTAATTGTAGCCTTAGATGTGTCCTCAATGGAGCGATGCAATCCATCGTAACATCCCTAGGGCGATTCCGTCAGCTATTATAAAAGTTGGCATGGAACTATTCTATGCAGCAGGTGAACAAACTGTAGCCTATTTTGCGAGACCACAATAAATCGGTATTTCTTGATTTGAAACTACGATATTCCGAACACAGTGGCTCATGGCATTAAATCCTTAACACGGTTTGGGGGCCAAAGCTCATCACCATTCACTAGCCAAGGTGGCAGGTGATGATGGAAGCCGCTATGAAAGCAGCCAAAGAGCAAGCTGCTGAACTGGGCATTGAACGGCCTAAACTATTAGCAATTACAGCCTTAACAAGCTTTGATGATGAAAAATTGGTCCGCTATTGGTGGCTCTTTACCGATTTCAGACCATGTTGTGAAATTAGCAAAACTAGCCAAAAGAGGCTGGTGTTGATGGTGTTGTCGCTTCTCCACTAGAAGCTAAACTCATTCGTGAAGCTTTGCGGCGAAGACTTCTTGATCGTCACACGGGTATCCGTCCATCTTTTGCGGCTACTAATGACCAAAAACGTATTACTACCCCTAGTAGTGCTTTACAAGATGGTGCATCTCGCATTGTAGTAGGACGACCAATTACACAATCAGAGAACCCACAAGAAGCAGTTCGTTTAATTATTGAGGAAATGGAGACAGTTCAAAAATGATGACAGAAGACAATGTAAAACAATTATTAATCGACACACAAAGCCATTTTAGAAGGCCATTTCTTGTTAACATCCGGCCTTCACAGCCCCATGTACGTAGAAAAAAATTCAATGTGTTGTCCCATCCAAAATACACAGAACAATTATGCCAAGAATTAGCCCGTCGTTTTGAAGACCAAAACGTAGAACTTGTCATCGGACCTATGACTGGTGGTATCTTATTAGCTCACGAAGTTGGCAAAGCCCTAGGCACTCGTGCTATCTTTACAGAGCAGGAAAAAAAGGCAAAATGACATTACGCCGTGGGTTTCCGTATTGAAAAAAAGGACAACGTGTTCTTATCGTAGAAGACATTGTGACTACTGGCGGTTCCGTTCGTGAAGTCGTAGATGTTGTGAACGAAGCTGGCGGTGAAATCGTAGGCGTTGGTCTACTTGTCAACCGCAGCGGTGGTAAAAGCTGACTTTGGCGTACCAAATGACAAAAGTACAAGCCTTGATTAAACTTAACTGTACCTACGTTCCAACCTGACAATTGCCCTCTATGCCAAGACTGGCGTAGCAATGACAGAACGTGGTAGCAAACATATTAAATAAAACGCAATGTATATACCTAATAGGTTCCTTGTCTATTGCAAAATCGATGCGGGACCTATCTTCTTAGGTATAACCTATACAAAACATAAAAAGGAACTATGCCAAGATCATCCGATCTTGTATAGTTCCTTTTCTTATAGGAAATTAGCCGTTATATCCTTTAATTTTTAACGCTTCTACTAAGCGACGTAATGCCACCATGTACGCAGCCAGTCTTGGGTATACCTTGAACTCTTCTTGCATAGTCCATACTTCTTCGAAGCTTTTCTTCATGTTCTTCGCTAATTTTTCGTTTACTTCTTCTTCAGACCAATAGAAACCAGCTTTGTTTTGTACCCATTCATAATAAGATACTACTACGCCACCGCCATTGGCTAACACATCTGGCAATACAGGAATACCTTTTTCAAAGAAGTACAAGTCAGCGTCTTTGGTTAAAGGTCCGTTCGCACCTTCCAAGATTAACTTAGCTTTTACATCTTTCATATTCGCTTCGTTCACTTGGTTTTCCAAGGCCGCTAAGTATAACACATCTACGTCCAATAACAATAAGTCTGGGTTTTGGAATGCGTGTCATACCTGGTTCTTCGTAGCCCTCTAAGGAACAGCCATGAGGTTTGCATATTCGTAGGCTTTTTCTACATCGATGCCATTGGCATTATACAGAGAACCATGTACGTCACCGATAGCAACGATTTTAGCTCCTTCACGGTGCATTAACAAAGCACCAACGAGAACCGACATTACCAAAGCCTTGTACAGCAATCGTCAAATCTTTGATAGATTTATTTTGTTTTTCCAAGTAGGAAAGTAATGTAAACATACAGCCACGACCAGTCGCTTCATTGCGACCTAAAGAACCACCAATTGCTAATGGTTTACCTGTTACGATGCCCGGTGTCCATTGACCTGTTAAAGCACTGTATTCATCAACGATCCAAGACATGATTTGCGGATTTGTGTTCACGTCAGGCGCTGGCACTCTCGCTCTACCCCAATGATAGGAACAATTTTACGAACGAAACCACGTGTCAATCGTTTCAACTCTCTTTCACTTTAGTTTTCTAGGGATCTACCTTGATACCGCCTTTGCCACCGCCATATGGTAAATGAGCAATGGCATTTTTGATTGTCATCCACGCACCTAGCGCGCGCACTTCATTTTCGTCTGCATCTGGGTGAAAGCGCAATCCACCTTTAGATGCACCAAGAACGGAGCTATGTTGGCAACGGTAGCCAGTAAATACTTCCACATGTCCATCATCCATTTGTACTGGAATAGCCACGTTCATTTCACGTTCAGGGTGACGCAACACTTCATAGTCATTGCGTGGGATACCTAGTGTATCCGCTGCTAAGTCTAAAGTTTGCAGCATATTTTCATAAGGGTTGTAATTTGCCATAATACCACCTCGTTTTGAATATAAAATAGAATATGTATATCCTAATAGTATCACAACTCATTCCCATATGACTATAGGCTTTTCAAAAATCCTACTTAATTTTATAGGTAAATTAAAACTTTAAAAACACTATCGTAGCTGATTCCATCATTAATCAGATAGAATCAGCTGTTCTTTCGTATTGAAAAATTGTCGACAACTCAAGTATCCTGCTATCGCAATGGCAATGGATATGGTTGAAAAAGAGACATGAAAAGATAACGATAATCTGGTATTTAATGGCCTCCATAGGACTCATACCTGCTAAAATTAGCCCTGTCATCATCCCCGGTAAAGACACAATGCCCAATGTTTTCGCACTATCGATGGTTGGTTGCAAACTAAAGATAAGAGCTGCTCGCAAGATGGCTTTACAGGCTTGCATAGGCGTAGCTCCCTAAAAGGCTAGCAATCTGAATCTCTGCTGTCGGCTCTTAAAGCTAGTTGTAATTTGGCGAAAACACAATCCCTACTGCCACCATAGCCCCTGACATAACCATGCCGCCTACAGGAATCATTTGATACGGTGTAAAGGATAAAGACGTTAGCACTCAATAATACTGCTAATGTAAAGACAGCACCAATACCGATGCTGACTACCAGCAATCCATGGGCATGTTTGATGCCAGCTCCCTCGTTTACCTCCATTGACAGCAGCACTGATCAGCATCACCAACAATACGCCACCGGTAAACAAAGGATGGTCGGCACCAAAAAAATGAAAATGCAATAGATACCCTACTACTACAAGTTGTACGACCGCTCGCAAAGGCACTGTGCAAGATTTCTAGTTCCAGGCGCATCCGTTGTTGATAGGGACACGATGACAGCCATGACGATGAGTCCTGTTGCCATCAGTAAAGATTCATTAGATAAGGCATTAAAAGCTCCCCATGTAGCACCTCACAATCTTCAATATGTCCATCTTTCACAGTGATACGACGTTGCCCCATACGAACACTTTGGTCTAGATTATGGGTCACCTGTAACAAGGTTAAGCCTTCTTTATGCAACTGCATAAGACCTTGTTCTACCCATTCTGTATTTTCTGTATCCAAGGCAGACGTCACCTCATCTAATAGCAACACGTCCGGGGCAAACAGCACACTACGAATCAAGCAAATTCGCTGCATTTCACCACCGGATAACTCTGTATTCGACTTCTCTAACAATTGTAGATCCATATGAAACAAATCAAATAGGTCTTTGATTCTTCCTTCGTCAACAGAATGACCTCGCATGGTAAAAGGAAAGGCTAAATTCCCTCGCACGGTTTGTCCGAATAAATAGGGTTGCTGGAAACAATAGGCTACTCGTTGGCGATATTCTGTAGGGCATATTGATCCATCGGTTGTCCCTTGAAAAATAAATAGTTCCCCCGTAGGAGATACCAAAGAACTTGCCAGTTTTAAATCGTACTCTTACCGCTCCCAGAAGGACCTACAATGGTGATACTTTCACCTTGTTGAACCTCAAAAGAAATATCTTGTAAAATCTGACGGCCATGAAGATCTAAAGAGATATGTTCAAAACGTAATACTGACATAGTGCACGCTCATTATCAGAATTATAAATCGATAACTAGTTCTACTGGGCAATGGTCGAATCCAAAGATATCCGCATGAATCTTCGCCTCTTGAATTTTATCAGCAATTCTGTTGGATACTAGGAAGTAGTCAATTCTCCATCCTACGTTCCGTTCACGAGCTTTCCCCATGTAGGACCACCAACTGTAGGCATCGACTGTATCAGGATATAAATAGCGGAATGTATCTGTAAATCCAGCCGCTAGTAGTTCTGTCATTTTTCACGTTCTTCATCACTGAAAACCAGCATTTCTTTACGATTGGTTTTAGGATTTTTCAAGTCGATTTCTTGATGGGCTACGTTAAGGTCACCACACAGAATTACCGGCTTTTTCGCATCTAATGCTAGTAAATACTCACGGAACGCCACTTCCCATTCCATGCGGTACTCCAAGCGAGCCAATTCACGTTGGCTATTCGGTGTATAGCACGTCACTAAAGTAGAACTTTTCATATTCCGCCGTGATCACCCGTCCTTCTTGGTCATGTTCCTCAATGCCAATGCCATTCACTACGGAAATTGGCTTTTTCTTTTGTGAAAATAGCCGTGCCGCTATAGCCTTTTTCACTGCACTATTCCAATATTGTTCATGGTTCGGCAAGACCATTTCAATTTGTTCTGGTTGTAATTTTGTTTCTTGTAAGCAGAACATATCTGCATCTAATGCATCGAATGCATCCATAAATCCTTTTCGTCATAGCTGCACGCAAGCCATTGACATTCAAGAGATTAATTTCATTGTTAGTACCTCATAGTATTTAGTAACAAAAAAATATATTGATTATATCATAAATTTTTCGATATGCGCTTTCCTAATATTTTTAGATAATAGTGGCAAATTTTCATTTGGAAAATGCAGTAAAAATTTCTTCTTTTTCTCTATCGTTTAAATTGATAGGTTTCTTTTAGAGAAATACTAAAAATTTTGATATAATGTTAAAAGCTGACCTAAGAGATACGTAAAGGATAATTTTAAAAGAATAACTGGTAAGAAATAAAAACCATGGAAGATTAGACAGAAAGTTTCTACCATCATCCATGCGGAAACAAGATTATATGAAATAAAAGGAGTAACCAATGACAGGAAACTATTCAGCACGTGAATACCGTGATAAATTATATGATGATCTTCATGTTCGATTAAGCGATACAGTCATTTTGATGTGTGCGATTTTTATTGCCTCTATAGGTTTAAATATGAATTCAACAGCTGTTATTATTGGAGCCATGCTGATTTCCCCTCTTATGACACCGATTGTTGGACTGGGATTCGGCTTAGCTATTTTTGATACCCGTTTAATCAAGCAATCTTTAAATGTTTTATTGACTCAAGTATTAGTCAGTTTGCTTGTGTCAGCTCTGTATTTCTGGATTTCTCCTTTATCTTATGCAAGTAGCGAGTTAATTGCACGAACCTCTCCAACCATTTGGGATGTTCTCATTGCTATTGCAGGTGGGATAGCAGGTGTAATTGGTTCAAGGAAAAAAGAAGCAAACAATATCGTGCCAGGAGTAGCCATTGCAACAGCTCTGATGCCACCTATCTGTACTGCCGGCTATGGTTTAGCTAATGGAAATGTACAATTTTTATATGGCGCTCTCTATCTTTTCTTAATTAACTGTGTCTTTATCATGCTAACCAATATTGTTGGAACAAGAATTTTGATGAGAAAATCTCCCTTACGCTCATTTAAAGAGCTGAGCATTAAAAATGAGAAATTGGGTTGATATCTTTGATTGTAGTATTAATTCTTCCAGCCACTTATTCAGCAATCACGCTGACGATAGATCAGGCACGAAAAAGAAGGAATCAAACAGTTTGTAGGAAAAGAGTTCACCAATCATACGGTCATTAGTCAAGTCTACAAGTCAAGCAAAAATGAATTGGTCTTGACGATTGTTGGCAATCCGCTTTCTGAAGAACAATTAGAAACCCTCCGCCAAAAACAATCCTCTTACGGTATTCAATCTGTTCATTGAAAAGTCAACCAAGTTAATCAAATTCATAATTCGACAAATTCGACAAAATTGGATAGTGAGACGACCAAAGAATTTTTATGAAAATATTAATAAGTATATCGATCAAAAAACTCTCTGATTCACAAAAAGATATTATAAAAGAAAATGACGAAGACAAAGATTAAGGATATTGAACTTATCTTTAAAAAGCAACGGATTTGCCGTTGCTTTTTACATAGTTGCGATAGTCTTGCAGAAACCAAAATCGCCCAATATACCAGTTATAGATGACACTTTTATACGGATTTAACGAGCTACACACTCTGGTGCTGTACCACTGTATAACCATACAATACTCTTAAAAATGGAGCAAATAGAAGGTATCATTCTACTTGCTCCATAAAACTATTAAAGGCACCTATCATAGCTTCATATATATTATTTTCTTATTAATGTATAAGTATTAGAAGCACCTACATTGGCACTATTAAAGTAAATTTGTTGAGTAAAATCAAATGCAATTGCGTAGGTAATACTGCCTCCACCATCTTTCACGCCTACCACTTGTAGAACACTTGTAGCAGGAATAGAAAACTCTTTTTGGCTTGTGATCAATAAGGAATGGATCACCCTAAAGGAACCCCATCTACAATAAGTTGTACATAATCTCCATCAACATCAGCATAATCCCACACTCGAACTTTTGCTTCACCTTGATTAGACTTATGCTCAATTGTATAATCTTTACCTTCTATGCTTTCATCTTTTGCTAAAAGTTGTACCCCTACGGGCAAATTAGAGGACGCATGAGTTTTTAACGCTTCTTTTGCTTCCTCTGTAGTATTGACCGAATCATCTCGTCCTAAGATTAGATGCTCCGATTACCGCTATAATAAATAAGGCAATCAAAGACACTTTTCTTTCTAGGTTTTTTATTGGAGGTTGGTTTTGATGCAATCACCTCTAATGGTTCATCTTCGACGGCATCTACCTCTTCACTACTCGCTTCTGCGAACGTCTCACTTCCTTTTTGCTCGCGGTTTACTGCATCTTGTATATGCTCATCATCTAATGCATTCATTGTAACGTTGTTATCTTTTTCGAGAGGTTCAACTGAATCAAATTCGCCTTGATCTATCAGGTTTTTGCTCTTTTTTATCTTTAATCTTCTCCATATCTGGACCCTCCCAATCATATTCTTCAAATTTTCTTAGATCTGCCTGATGATTCCAAAAATATTTACCAATAAAATGCTTGAACAGAAAAATTTGTACTATTGCAATTATGATAGTTATAACATAACGGCATAATAATCACACTAAGTCCTTTTACAAGAATCCATTCTGTTACAGAAAATAAAAATATTAGCTAGCAAAAATGTACAAAAAGAGTATAACCAAAGTATTTTGATATAACATTTTTCTAAATGACGAGTACCCATTCAGTCACAGCATAAAAGAGTAACTATTAGAAGTGTTGTAAACGCATCTGGCTGGATGGACACCCACCCTTGTTCTACCATAGTAAAAATATTACCTAACATCTCAAACCACTTGACTGTTCCCATTAAAATTATGATGTCATATAGAAGGAAGAACCATAAAAATCCTATTACATTGGATAAAAATCGTATCATTTCTTAAGCCTCCTTAATATCATCTACGGTAATTGTCATAAGCACTTCTTTCGTCAAAGCCTTATGATTCATGAGGCGAAATGCTTGATGATTCAAGGATTTTTCATATACATTTCGAATATAACGAGCATTGCCAAATTGTGAATCTTGTTTTGCTGCTACAATTTTTTCTTCTAACACCCTAAGTGCCGCTTCCTCTAACATATACCCTTTATTGCTATATAGCTATAGCTAATCTTAATGAGCTCTTCTGTTGTATAGTCATCAAACTCCAATCGTGTAGGGAATCTAGAATGCAGTCCCGCATTCATAGACAATAACTATTCATGTCTTCCTGTATAGCCCGCCATAATCACAACTAATCGGTCACGATTGTCGTCCATCATTTTTACCAAAGTATCGTGCCTCTTGACCAAAGTCATGTTGTCCACCATTTCCATTACACAGTGCATAAGCCTCATCAATAAACAAAACACCACCTAAGGCCGACTCAACTACATCTCGTGTTTTTAACGCAGTCTGTCCTACATAACCTGCAATTAGTCCAGATCGATCAGTTTCTACCAAACGATTCGTCGGTATTACTCCAATGTCATATAATAAATCCGCCACGATACGAGCCATCATCGTTTTTGCCAGTACCTGGATTACCAGAAAAATCATATACAATGTCTGCGTTTCATCCACTGCAAGCCCCATATTCTTTTCTTTGTTGCTGTACATGCACCGTAGCATATAACGCTCACAATCGATTCTTAACTCCTTCTAGACCAATCACTGTATCTAGCTTTTCCTCTAGGTTGAACCCATCATTATCTTTTTCCTGCACCTATATCAGAAGCAAGGATGTACATTAATTCATTTCCAATAGTGTCCTCTTTAGATATACGTACACTTTGTTTACGAATAATCTCTTCCACAAAATTTTCGAATCATTCGACCATTTCCAGAGGATGCCGTAGCCATACGACGTTTTCGATGTATTTCATCCCACAAATGCTGATTCCGCTTCTGGTGAAAAGTATGCCTTTTTCCTTCTATCTAGAACGTCCAATATGAACTAATTCATCTCCCGAATAATCTGGAAAGTCTATTGGTTTCCAAAAATCTAGGATTCTAAACCGGAATTGGACTTTAAAAACTCTCGCATTTTCATTTCTATAACCAGCTAAGACTACAACAATTTCTCCACGATAGTCTTCCTATTAATTTGACCAACGTATCGTACACTCTTGCGATCCATTGTTTCACTAGGCAATAGAATCATGCCTCATCAATAAAAGAATGCCTCCTCAATGCGGACTTAAACACTTCTGTTGTCTGCCGTTTCGTCCCATAGACTAGCTTCCTGGTCCACTTTTATCCGTTTCCAACAAGATGTCCACTTTTAAAATAGCCCTCTTTCTTTAAACATCTGTACTAGCCATAATTCGGGCCATCATTGTTTTACCAGTTCCTGGTGCCACTAAAATCTATGTGATACATAGCGTTGCGTCCGCCGACTATATTGCCGGCTTTTCTTTTTATTAGCAATTAATACAGCGTATCTGTCTCCTGAGACCGAGTCTCACCGTTTCCATATCACCAATGACTTTAGATAATTTCTCTAAATCAAAGTTGGTCTTATCTGGATGCGTGAAATCTTCACGCACCAATAGAGATAGGTCTGCTTTCATCCAGGGCTGCGTGTTTTGACACTGTTGCGTGATGGCCTCTTCGAGTCACTTTCTTACCAGGCGACCATTCCCACTATCATTTTCTACCCTTTAATTTGGCTTTTTCTCAAATCCAATAAACCCATCTGACAATCTTCTGCTATTTTCGTATCCTTTTGCAGTTTAAGCTGCTGCATAAGGGCAACATGCATACGTTTCTTGGCCGTGCCAATCTTCAAAGTGGAGACATGTCGCGAAATCTTTGATTTCAAAACTAGAATTAGGACTTAAGAAACTCCTTCGTTTCTTTATCATCACCAGCTAAAAATAACAACTAAATCGTCCATCGATTAGATCTTCTCTATTCCCTTTTCACTAGAGCATCCACCGCTTCTACCATACTGAGTCATTTTGATCCCGGCATAAAGAGTAGGGCTTCGTCAATAAATATTTACCCGCTAATGCTCTCTGAACGACCAGCATTTGTCTTGCGCGTATCACTCGCACGTACCCAGCGACTCTCGATCTACTCTTGTGACTTCCCGTAAATAAAGTACAAGCTGATGAAAGCACTCTACCGAAGCCTTTTAGATAGCGAGCGACCACTCTTCCCGCAATCGTTGTCTTACCCTGTCCCCTGGATTGCTGAGTGACACAGCATATGCTTAGCACTGTATCTGTATGCTCAACTTTTCGCTTCCCGTCTCTGCTGTACTGCGGTTCCAGTTTCTAGTTCTGCTAGCACTGTCTCACCAGATTGTAATCCAATAATACACCTGCTGCTCTTCCCTTCACAAAAGCTAAATCTTCTTCCTACGGCTGTCAAGAATGGACGCTGGTGATGTAGATTCTCCTGCTTGATTCACGTGATGTAGTATTCTTCATCAAAATCCACATGTGGTGCATCTGCGAGACCATAACAATTTCTTGTAATTTCTACTTTCTGTTAAAGGATAGTAAATTTGTTTTCAATATATACGCATTTCTGCAATGCCTTGGGAGATTTCTATGATGACTCTGCCACAGCCTGTATCATGGTTTCTGAAAAATGATACGCTGACGTGCATAGTTGAATAAATTTTGTTTGCCGCTGGCTTTCTGTCAGCAAACTCTTGGTAATCCGCTGATACTTTGAGCCTGATTCAACGTGTTTCCACTCAATGGCATCCTGTACGACCAAATTCACGATTTCCTTTGCCAAATACAGAAGGCGCCTTTTCTCTTTTCAGCGGTAGAAGTAAAGACACTTACCATTAGCTAATAGCTCATTTGTGGTATCTTTATTGAGGCGGGTAAATTGCTACCGTCTCTGCATGCCATTGGAACTGTGCACATACCGCTGGAAGAACGAGATACCACCTGCTCATCTAATTGTTTTAAAATATCGATTTGTGCTGCCCAATACTTTCGCAATTTTCTAAATACAATGGATTCCACTTTGCTATATAGTGCATTATATAGATCTCTAAGGAAGAGTTCCATCTCTCCATCAAGTTCATAACTCTCCTCGTATCTAAGCACTTTTTATGTCTTGCTGTTGCTAAGAAATTCCTCTTTTAACAGTTC